>Ga0222718_10001755_pt1 | contig 20165 bp, 9 predicted proteins | sample C33_27DmetaG_FD_165045 | JGI IMG/M metagenome (GOLD analysis project Ga0222718, IMG submission 165045) | Estuarine water microbial communities from San Francisco Bay, California, United States - C33_27D | ecosystem: Environmental > Aquatic > Marine > Unclassified | place: USA: California... | reverse complement strand
ACTACACACACGGTGGAGTTTACGAACCCCACGACGAGTATTGTGGCTTCAGGGAATGTGGAGGTTGGGAAGGAGTTGACTGTGAGTGGGAATGCGACCATTTCTTCTAATTTGACGGTGAGTGGGAATGCGACCATTTCTTCTAATTTGACGGTGACTGGCCAAGTTACAAGAACGTATAACCCCGGTGAAATTATAGAAGAATTGAATACTGTTTGTAACGGTCGACCGGTTACGGTTCAATCTGGAACATATACTCCAACTAATGTAACGTCTTCTCAAACTAGTAGTTCCACTCACACGGAAGTCAATGGGAGTAATATAACATACAATAAACCAGCCGGTGCAAAGAGAATTTACTATAAATTTGCGTGTCATTGGGAGGATGCCGGTAACGGTGCTTTAACAAATTTTAAAATTCAGGTTTACCATAACGGTGGTTGGAAAGATATCAATCTTTCTAGGTATCTTCACTCCGCACAATATGTAAATGATGGAAATAACCACGGATCCATGTGGGTAATTAACGAATTTGTATTTGAATGTGATGCCGATACAGAAAGTCAGCACGACGGAAGGTTTACGTCGTCTAAAACTTCGTATACATTCCGTGTTACATGGAGACATCACGGTAATGGTTATAACAGTATACTTCATCACAATGACTGGTGGGATGGAGCAACGACAAATATATTACACACACCTCAACTAACAATACGTTCTATCGCATAGTGAGCGAATCCCGTATCAAACAAAGTCCTCCGGACTTTTCCCAGTTTAAAAAAACCTCCCTTCATAATAGAAATGGCCGAGAACGGTATACTCGATTATCAGGGGATGAACCAAGCCATCTACCGCGGGGCGACCTCGAATATCATCGTCGACACGCAGAGTATGAGCATAGAAATCGGGGCCGGGAACTCGAGCCATACGTCTAATTTACATATTGAATGCGACCACGACGCGAACGTCGCTTCGATCAAGCTTAACTCTAACGTGACGACCGAGTTCAGTCGGTCTAAAAAGCTTATTAAGTATCCGAGGGTGGCTATGACTGCGAATTCAAGTGGTGGGTATGTGGCGAGTGCTCACTCTGAATACCCCGACGGTACTAATTATCACGCATTCAGGGTATTTAATAATAGGGGGGTCAATGTACCATATGTTGCAGGGGTTGGATGGGAATCTGCTAACACGGATACATTTGGTGATGATGGTTTATGGGGTGGATCGAATGCATCTGGGGCTCCAACTTCCAGTTCAGCTAATACGACCATGACTCTTGAGAATGGAAATACCATTTACGGTGAATGGCTTCAGATTCAATTACCTACTAAAATTCGTCTCGAATACGTTAATTTCCTGATACTGAGTGGTTCCGCTCACGCCATGGCCCATAGAGCTCCTCGAGCTGGGTACGTATTAGGTTCGAATAACGGAACAAACTGGACAACGTTAAAAAATTGGTCGGGAATCGTGTATGACACGTGGACCGCATATTACGACAAATTTTACAAATTTGATATCGACAAAGAGGTTGATAATTATCAATATTTTAGATTTGTATGGACCGAAACGGCGAGTGGTTCTGGAAATTCCTTATCCAGATATGCTTCTTGTCAGGAACTCGAATTTTGGGGCGTCCCCGAATACGACCCCGAAGCTCACGGGACGGATGTGACCGTAAAGTCATACCCAAATGTTCCCAACACGGATTGGTTGGAGGTCTACTATGATGCGAAGGATCTGACAAGTATTTCGGGTACGATAGCAGATTTAAGTGGAAAATCGGTCACGGGATCACTAAACGGTGATGTATCCATAGATACTTTGAATGACGTGAAATCGTTCTCTTTCGATGGTTCGGGAGACTATATAAAAGGTAACCTGACAAATACCGGAGATTTTGATTTCACAGTGAGTCTGTGGTTAAAAAAGAATACATCTGGCACTGTTGGAATGTTATGGAACTTAGGAGGTTCTGGTGGTAGTGGTAATCCAGAAGATAGTGTAGCGTTAGAAGTCGGAGCGGACGATCGGTTAGGTTATTTCATTTTCAGTGGTGCAGAAGGTGCAATCTCCAATTTTGGAGTCGATTATCTCAATAAATGGGTGCATATAGTTGCTACTAGAACTGGCATCGATTTAAAAATTTACTTAGATGGCGTTGACCAAAACTTGAGTGTAAGTGGAACAGATACATTACAATTAGCCGCAAATACCGAATTCACGATAGGTGCGCGGGGGACTGGTGCTCTCGGTAACAATCCGCTAAATGGCTCAATCGCGAACTTCCGCATCTTTAACCGGGTCCTGACCACCGACGAAATCTACCAACTCTACGCCTACCAGAAGGAGTATTTCGGTCACGGGGATCTCTCCATGACCCTCAAGGCTGGGCGTTTGGGGATTGGAACTTCGGAGCCTCGGGCGATGTTGGATGTGCGGGGGAATATACAATTTTCTTTAATAATTTCGCATCGTTCCATTAATAGTGATACTCACTCCTCCGCGGGTCGAGCATCTGTTTCCAACTTCGACGGAACCAACCCAGATGCTAGTTATATACCATTTGATACTATACTTTACGAAAACCCACCCGGTATTCATAACACAAAAGTTTTTTCATGTCCCGTAAAAGGTTTATACGAATGTCACGCGGACCTCCTTACAAATAATGGACCCGATTATGACGGAGATCATGAATGGATAGTAAACGATGTATCGTTGAGTATTCAACGTAGAGGATGGTCGACGACTGCAAATGGAAGTCGCTACGTGCAAGCAACATCTCATCATTATATTGAACTTAACGCGGGTGATACAATTGGTATTGTTAATAGGTCAAACCAAGTGTGGTACGGTTCTGCCGGCAACGCCCATTCTCATATGTCTATACGATTAATAACACCCACATGATATGACAATTAAAATTTCCTCCAAAGTGCAACCCACTTTGCAAGAACCCAAGTTCCAAGTGCGAAGCACTTGTCCCGTCCTCCGGACTTTTCCCAGTTTAAAAAAACCTCCCTAAATAATAGATATGTCTACCAACGGACAATTGGTCTTCACGGATGTAGACAAAATTACGTTTAAGGGGGTCGGTAATGCCTCGAACGCCGTGATCGATACACTCACAGGAAAGATCGGTGTGGGGGTAGATTCCCCAGACGCGAATCTTCATGTCGTAGGTAATTCATACGTGAGTACAAACCTGGAACTCGGTGGAACGCTCATCATGGGAACGGTCAACGTGGAAGCGCAGCATTCTCTCGAGGCTGTGACGGCCACGGGGAATACGACACCTTTAACCATAGAGTTTACGAATCCTACGACTTCTTTGGTGGCGAGTGGGAATGTGGAGGTGGGTGGGGACGTTGTATTGAGTGGGAACATCTACAACAACGCTAATCTCTCTGTCCAGTATACCACGATCTTCCCGACGTGGACCCAGGTGGGCCAAGATATCGACGGCGAGGCTGCGGGCGACTCCTCCGGGTGGTCGGTATCGATGTCCTCGGATGGGACGCGCATGGCGATCGGCGCAATTAGGAACGACGGCACCGCGTCCGAAGCCGGCCACGTGCGTGTGTATGAATGGAACAGTGGAACTTCTCTGTGGACCCAGGTGGGCCAAGATATCGACGGCGAGGCTGCAGGCGACAATGACTGGTCCGGGTTCTCAGTATCTATATCGTCGGATGGGACGCGCGTGGCGATCGGTGCAGTTAGGAACGACGGCACCGCCGGTGACGCCGGCCACGTGCGCGTGTACTCTGAGAGCGGCGGAACGTGGACCCAGGTTGGCTCTGATATCGACGGCGAGGCTGCGAGCGATCAGTCCGGGTACTCGGTATCTATATCCTCGGACGGCACGCGCGTGGCGATCGGCGCTTATGGTAACGACGGCAACGGCTCTGACGCCGGGCACGTGCGCGTGTACGAGGAGAGCGGCGGGACGTGGACCCAGGTGGGCTCAGACATCGACGGCGAGGCTGCGGGCGACATGTTAGGGACATCGGTATCGATGTCCTCAGACGGCGCGCGCGTGGCGATCGGCGCAGATAGTAACGACGACAACGGCTCCTCCGCCGGTCATGTGCGGGTGTACGCCGAGAGCAGCGGGACGTGGACCCAGGTGGGGTCAGACATCGACGGCGAGGCTGCGGGCGACTATTCTGGGTGGTCGGTATCAATGTCCTCGGATGGGACGCGCGTGGCGATCGGCGCTTATGGTAACGACGGCACCGGCACTGACGCCGGCCACGTGCGGGTGTACGCCGAGAGCAGCGGGACGTGGACCCAGGTGGGTAATGATATCGACGGCGAGGCTGCAGGCGACGAGTCCGGGTGGTCGGTATCTATGTCCTCGGACGGGACGCGCGTGGCGATCGGTGCTCGTGGGAACGACGGCACCGGCCACGTGCGCGTGTACTCTGAGAGCGGCGGGACGTGGACCCAGGTGGGCTCAGACATCGACGGCGAGGCTGCGGGCGACCAGTCCGGCGCGTTCGTGCCGGTATCTATGTCCTCGGACGGCACGCGTGTGGCGATCGGCGCTCCGCGCAACGACGGCACCGGCACTGACGCCGGCCATGTGCGTGTGTATGATTGGGCGGGGAGGTCCAAAAAAATCCTCAAGGAGAACATCGTGGAAGTGAGTGGTGAGTTGATTGTGAGTGGGAATGCGACCGTTAGTTCTAATTTGACCGTCAGTGGGAATGCGACCGTTAGTTCTAATTTGACCGTCAGTGGGAATGTGGTTGTAGATACGAATACACTCTTCGTTGATTCGGTGAATAATAGGGTGGGGGTCGGGACGTCGACTCCGGGTCGATTTTTGGAAGTGTACACAGGCAATGGTACTGTTCCGGGAATTAGATTAAGAAGAGGTGCTGGATCAGCTTACACAGACTTACATCACGTAGGTGTCAACGTACCTAGCAGTGGCGATTTAGAAGGTTTAGCTATTATAACCAGTGACGGGAATGCTACTACTCAAGAAGTTATACGTATATGTGGGAATGGCCGCGTCGGTATCGGAACGACGAGTCCAAGCACAGATTTACAGATTGGTAATACCACTGATAAAACGAGTGACACATATTTAACCATCGCGAGTGACGGTGGTAGTGCGTACGCACAGGGTATTAAACTTATACATCATCATTCTAATTATGGTTGGAGAATAAGAGGTGATGATACTGATGACTGTTTCCATATTAACTATATTAGCGCAGGTTCTAACAATGCGAGTGCGTTAATTATTTCAAATACCGGGCAAATACTTGCACCATTCAATCTGAAAATGGGAAGCGGGAACGTTACTGCTGGTGCGGGATTGCGTTTTATTCAACAAGCACCCGCAACAAACTGGTGGGATTTAGGTACGTCTACAAACACAGATCCAAATTTCGTATTTTCATACAGAGGTGGCGCACAAGGATATCTTAATCATGGTGCTGGGAATAGTCAACTAAACTTTACCGGTCAACATAGAACATTTATTAAGGACACACCTTTCACCGAGGCTGAAAATCTCGAAGGTCTGATCGTCTCCGCGGACCAAAACAAGTATATCAAAATGAGTGGAGGTATCGAGGCGGGTTCAAATGCCATTACCGTTAACGAATCTCTTCCCCTTGTATCTTTATCAGTTACCACCAAAGATAAAAAGTGTTTCGGTGTAATTTCGACATCGGAAGATCCAGAAAAGCGCGAAGAAGAATATGGAAATTGGGTATCTGTCTCAGAAAAAGAAAAGGGTGATACCCGCGTCTACATCAACTCCGTCGGTGAAGGTGCCATTTGGGTGACGAACATCAACGGTCCCCTCGAATCGGGTGATTACATCACGACTTCCACAGTTAAGGGCTACGGTCAAAAGCAGGATGACGACATACTCCACAACTACACAGTTGCCAAAATCACGATGGATTGCGATTTTGATCCAGTGACCCACCCCGTCCAAATGATCAAGAAGGATGAAGATGAGGAGAACATTCTGGACGAACACGACCAAATCCAATGGGAAGACCATCCAACAGAAACAGAAAAAGCCTATAAAATTAGGTACCTCGATGCTTCAGGTGTGGAGACAGATGAAGCGAGCGCCGTTCACAAGGCAGCTTTTGTCGGGTGTACGTATCATTGCGGCTAAAAAAACCTCCCCCAATAATAGATATGTCCGCGAACGGTCATCTTAAGTTTCAGGGGACGAATAGAGCGACGTTCGTCGGTACGACTTCGAATATCATGTTCGACACGACCTCTACGAGTCTAGGGATAGGCGTCACGGGAACAGACCACCCCAGCTCAAATTTATATATAACTGGAAACGCCTACGTCACTAGTGATATCGGTGTCGGTGGTGTATTAACCATGGGTACCGTCAACGTGGTCGCGCGCCATGATCTCGAGGCTGTGACGGCTTTGGGAAATACAACACCTGTGACGCTCGAGTTTACGAATCCTACGACTTCTTTAGTGGCGAGTGGGAATGTTGTAGTTACCGGGAATGTTACCGCGGATCATTTTGTAGGGGACGGGAGTTTACTCACAGGTATCACGACGATCGAATCCAATGTTGATCTCATCAGGAATACGGATAATACGGCGTTCATTAATTTAAATTCGAATGTTGTTGTAGAGTTTCCTCGGTCAAAGAAGCTTATTAAGTATCCGAGGGTGGCTTTGACGAGTGATAATTATCAGGGTTATACAGTAACATCTAGTAGTGAAAACTCGGCCTATAACCAATTTGATTGGAAGACTTTTGATAACATCAGCACCTCAACGACATACGATAATAGATGGAGGACGGATGATAATAGGTACACAGACAATTATACTAATAAAACTGGTAATCCTTCGAGTCCTACGGGTTCTGCTTCTGAATATTTATTCACAGGTTCCGAACCCGGTGATTGGATATCCCTGGAATTACCTGAAAAAATGTCATTGAAAACATTCAGATTCTCTGGCCCGGGGTTGCATGTACCATATGAAGGTATAATTTACGGATATGATACGACCACTACTAGTTGGAAATATGTCGGTAGATTTATTTATAAAACACCTAGAAATGTCGCTTGGCAATTTTCAGATGAAACTATCACACAACAATCGGGCTACGACTCCACTTTAACATACACACGTGACAGTAAAGCTGAAGTTACATATTCTCCCATGTATTACACGGACAATGACCTATTCTTTTCTAAATATGCGATGATTATAAACAAGACAAACGGACATTCAGGTGCATCCCTCTATTCATGGGAATTATACGGTGTACCGGAATATGATCCAGAGGTTTATGGAACGGATATAATCATGAGATCTGTGAATAACATTCCTAATACCGATTGGTTAATAGCCTATTACGATGGACGAGATTATAGTACAGTCGAGAATACTATAACTAATAAGACGGGTGTAACCGCACAAAATGCCACAATTTCAAACAGTGGAAGTACCATAACTTTTGATAGCGACTATAAGGCATGGAAATTTGGTGGTGACGATACGAGAACGGATACGTTTATAGCCACTTTACCTTCTACGTTCGTGGGTAATCAGGCACATTCTGCTAGTATATGGTTCAGGATGGATAAATTTATAAATTCGGGTAACACTGGTGATGACGTGTTATTTAGTATATCTGCGTCGGGTGGTGAGGCAACATCTCATCAGGCATTGGGTGTAAGATTAAATACTACTTTCGAAAGTGGGTACCAATTACTTTATTATTTTTGGGAGAATGATGTACAAATTTCATTTCCTAATAACGAAACTCCGAGTGTAAATAAATGGTATCATCTCGTAGTCACGTACGATGGTGAACAGAGACTTGCTTTTATAGACGGTAAATACGCGCCCATATATAGCACTTCCGGTAGCAGCACATATGGAAAACCCTTAAACTTACCCGCGAGTGCACAATTACAACTGGGACGCAGAAATAATGGAGACTACGAGTTTCATGGTTCGATCGCAAATTTCCGATTATATAATAGACCCATTTCGGAAGATGAAATATGGCAATTATACGCGTATCAAAAAGAGTTTTTCAATAAAGAGCCGAATGTTATCACGTTTAAAAATGGGCGATTAGGTGTGGGAACGACCGAACCGAGGGCTGTATTGGATATTCGAGGAGATATTCTCGTCAACGGTATGCGTTTACAATTCTTATTAGACGGGTCATCTCCGGAAAAAGCAGCGCCTAGCGCAGTGCATTTACTCAATAATAACATGCGTAACAGTGGATTTTATTGGATACGACCCGAAGGGTATGGCGCCCCGACCCAAATTTATTGTGATTTAGATGGAACTGTGAGCGGTATAGGAACTGGTGGCTGGATGCGCGTAGAATATACGAATGATAGGTACACGCAGGCTAATCCGTTAGCGGGAGCGGGAGCGGGGACTAGTGGATGGTCCGGACCATTCACATTCGCACAAGATACAGATCTCATAAAGGCGATGACAGCAAATGCTACACAAGTGCGACAAACACTTGAATCTTGGGGTGAGGGATCTGTGGGCTGGACTTGGACCACGGCGTATATGGGTATGAAAACTATGGGTGGTTTCGTGGGGAGTTCGACCGCTGGGGGGACGACTGCAGCTGCCGTGAATCTTCCACCGAATACCTCAATGAGTTTTTATGGTTGGAACGCCCAGGGTGCATTATCCCTTGGTGTAGATCCGACGGATCAGAATGGTACACCATGGTCTCAATCTGTGGCGTATTTCGTAGAAAATCCGACCCCGAATGCGGGGTTTCAATTACCTATAACTGAAGCGATGGCGCGGGATGTTGACGACGTGTCGGAAAAAAGGTATTGGCCGACGAAAACTGGATACAATTCGTATATTTGGATAAAATAAAATGCTAAAATAAAGTATGCAATTGTCTAATTTTGAATTACATGAACTTTTGTGGGAAACGGTAGAAACATTATCGCCTTTACACCACGAAACCGGTGCAAGAAAAATATCGTTTACCGGGTTTTCTTATGATGATTTTCAAATTGAAGATGCAGAAAAACCAAATAGAGAAGAATTTGAATCTATATACAATAATAAACGAGCCTTCTTAATACTTCGTAAACGACGTGATGAAAAATTAAAAGAAAGTGATGCTTACGTAGCACCAGACTATCCTCACGCCACCCCCGAAAAGAAACAAGAGTGGCTCGATTATCGCCAAGCTCTTCGCGATCTTCCTTCGGTGACCGAAGATCCGTCTAACCCTGTTTGGCCGTCTATTCCAACTGCCTAAGCAATTGACTTTTCCTCCAAAGTGCCTCCCACTTTGCAAGAAAAAACCTCCCTAAATAATAGATATGTCGTATTACGTGACGAGTGAGAACTCAGTTCTTAACATCAATAATGCGCACCTCAAAGTTTCGGGAAACATCCAGACGGACGTCATGAAACTCGGTGCGATTGAGTTCGCGCCTCCAGCGTCCGATGTTCCCGGGACGGTAAATTTCACGAATGTTACGACGGGTGTGACTACGTCGTCTAACCTTAACGTAGGTGGGACTTTAATGCTTGGATCAGTGGAATTGGTCACCGCCACGGCTGCACTCGAACAAACTGTAAACCTTGGAAATGTGACGTCTAATACCGTTCAGTTTACGAATGCGACGACGGGGATTGTGGCGACGGGGAACGTAGAAGCCTCTAAATTCATAGGGGATGGAAGTTTACTCACGGGTATCACGACGATTGAGTCCAACGTTGATCTCACCACCAATACTAATAATACGGCGTTCATTAATTTAAATTCGAATGTCGTCACGGAGTTTCCCAGGTCGAAAAAGCTTATTAAGTATCCGAGGGTGGTGATAGCGAGTGGACAATCTGGGTTGAGTGGAGGATACACACAAGACGGGTACACGGTTCAAGCATCGAGTGAATGGGGTGGAACTCATATGACTTCTAATGTATTTAACGGTATTAAAAGCTACCAAACCGGTAGTCCTCCAGATTATGCATGGTTATCGGGTAATGATCCAGACACTTATACCCTGTCTACGGGGTTAGCTACAACGGTCGACCAATTTCAAGATGAAAATGGTTCATGGGTAGGTCTCGCATTACCGGACAAAATAAAACTATCGTCCGTACATTTGTATAATCGCAGAGATCAAAGTAATTCGGTTAGACCGGCTAGAAAAGGTATAGTATGGGGGAGTGACGGTGGGTCAACATGGTACCGAATAAAAGATTTTACAAATGGATCTATGGATGGCGCATTAAATGTTATATCGGTGGACAGTAACGTGTTATACGATCATTTCAGGGTTCAAATTACGGAAATGCATAACAGCCCTCAAAAAGACGCGGTAGCTATAGGAGAACTGGAATTTTACGGCGTCCCCGAATATGACTCTGATGCACATGGGACAGATGTGATTATCAAGTCGAAGGCCAATGTTCCGAATACGGATTGGTTGGAGGTCTACTATGATGGCCAAGATTACACATCCGTCGTCACAACTATAGATAATAAGACCGGTGTGAGTGCACAAGATGCCACTATAACCAATTCGGGTAACATAACATTCGACTCTACATACAGGGCTTGGAATTTTGGTGGTGATGATACGAGAACTGATACGTTTATCACAACATTACCTTCAACATTTCAGGGTAATCAGGTACACAGTGCTTCTACTTGGTTTAAATATGATGTACTTGGGGATGATGCCATCTTTAGTATATCGCCTAGCAGCGGTGAAGGAACGGATAATAAGTCTATAGGTGTTAGATTAACCCTTAACCAAACGTATCATCTTCGATATTATCATTGGGGCAATGATATTTTGGTGAAATTTCCTTCTACGCATCCCATGTTACCCGATACGTGGTATAACTTAGTAGTAACATACAATGGGATTGTTAAAAGTGAATATAGGGGTAAAGCTGTATATATAAACGGTGAATTTTGTCCAGTTGTATCTTCGACTGGACTCTCAGCGGTAGCTACACTTAACCTGGACGGCGGTGACCGATTACAGTTGGGTAGACGAAATTATTCTAATGGTGATCGCTTTTTTGGTTCCATAGCCAATTTCAGACTCTTCAATCGGGTCCTGACTTCCGATGAGATCTACCAACTCTACGCCTACCAGAAATCGTTTTTCGGTCACGGAGACCTTTCTATGACGTTAAAAGCTGGACGACTGGGAATCGGGACGTCGGAGCCTCGAGCAGCTTTAGACGTGAGAGGTGACGTTTTGATAAATGGTTATCAAATAACCTCTATGTTTCCGGGTTTTGCATCTGGTGGCGATGATGTATATGATTTTGACGGATATCGCGTCCACGCTTTTACTAGTTCGGGTACACTTCATATACCATCTGGAGATCTGAAAGTTGATATATTACTCGTCGGTGGAGGAGGTGGTGGAGGGCAAGATAACGCCGGTGGAGGTGGTGCGGGTGGTTTAGTCATAAGACCCGGACTCAGGTTACAGTCCAGTCCATACGCTATTACCGTGGGGTCGGGTGGAATAGGGTCAAAAGATCAAGATAGTGGACCCGCACCTACGGGGGGTGGAGATACAAAAATAGAAACATATCCACTGGCCACAACACCCCTACAAACACAGAGTGGTAGTTATAATTCAAACTATGGAACACCGACACTTATAGCCAAAGGCGGGGGACCGGGAAATAGTGGTGGTTCTGCTCCAGCGAGTACGAAGAACGGTGGTTCTGGTGGTGGTCAGTCTGGTGAGGGGGCTACGAATGGTACAGCCGGTGGAACAGCTACTCAATCTGGGCAGTCGGGTGATTCCGGTACATACGGATTTGGTAATAACGGTGGAGCCAGTGCATCTGATGGAGGTGGAGGAGGTGGGGGAGCGGGTGCGGTGGGTCAAAATGGTAATATTTTATTTAGTGGATCCGGTGGAAATGGTGGTGATGGTAAATGTTCTGCATTATTTAGCGGATCGGAGGCATTTTTTGCCGATATGTTCGGAACCCGATACGGAGAAATCATAGATGAAGAGGCGTGGTTCGCAGGTGGTGGCGCCGGTGGTAATAGAAACGCGATATATACAGGTTATGCGGTCGGAGGGAAGGGTGGTGGTGGAAATGCTGGAAATACAAACATAACGAATGAGGACGGTTTACCGAATACAGGGGGAGGTGGAGCTGGAGCAATGTGGGACACATCTGCGAATGGAGGTGGTAATCTTCTATATAACTTACATGGTGGACACGGAGGATCTGGTATTGTGTTACTTCGTTATAAATTATAAAATCTTTGATAATATTAATGGTTCAGTGTGCTAGATTGGAAGAAAATACGAATCGTATTATAGAAGTGATTGAATCTAGTTCCTTAAAATGGTGTAAAAAAACGTTACCCGGTACATGGGTTAAGAATACGACAGGCACAAGAATAGGTAAAGACTTTATTTATTACCCCGAACATGGAGCATTTTCGGGTCCAAAAGTATTTCCTTCGTGGACTCTTGATGATGCTCTAAAATGGCAGCCTCCTGTACCAAAGCCTACAGGACCTGGTCTATATAGGTGGTATGAAGATACTCAAACATGGGAAGTTTACTAATTACATTTCCTCCAAAGTGTGTCCCACTTTGCAAGAACCCAAGTTACAAGTGCTCCCGTATCAAACAGACGAAACCCTTCGGGTTTCCCCCAGTTTAAAAAAACCTCCCCAAATAGTAGATACGATGCCCATCGCTACACCCCAAGGCACGCTCGATTTCAAAAGTGTCGATAAAGTGACCTTCGTCGGGGCTTCATCAAATACGGTTATCGACACGACCACAGGAAGTCTCGGGGTCGGTGTGGGTGTCGGTGGACCCACGTCTAATTTACATGTGGTGGGGAACGCCTACGTTTCTTCTAATTTGACCGTTAGTGGGAACGTGACCGTAAATGGGAACGTGACTTCTAATTTGACCGTGAGTGGGAACGTGACCGTAAGTGAGAGTTTGACCGTGAGTGGTAATGCTGTATTAGACACTTACGATAAAAATCCAGTTAATTCAGTACATGGAATTATTGGTAGAGAACCATTATATACATGGCAGGGTGATCAACCTTATACAAATGCAGCGAATGTAAGGAACGAACCGTTCAATTATAATAGTGATAGCTCATGGGGTAGAATGAGAACTTATGGGAGCGCGGGGTTCGATGACTATTATCATCCTATACATTGGAACTTCCAATATATGACTCGTTTTGATTCTACGAGTCGAGATAACGATGGTAATTTAGCACAACCTTCCTCATATGTGTTGCTTTCTTTACCAGTCAGATGGATAGATAATAAAACATGTTCTCATATGTTTTTTATAAAAATGATAACACAGGATAGATTTGAACATGCATGTGTTTATGTAACGAACGAGGATAGGACAAATTGGTATAGACTTGGTGTAGCAACTACAAATATGATGGAATCGACTTTTGCTAATTCTCAAAATGTATCACCATTTCCAGGTCCACACGGTGATACATCTCAATCTCACACAAGGCATGAATGGGGAAATTGTAGTATACCACAATATGTAGTGGAAGAGTATTCGTATGCAACAACAGAGGATACTAATAGCCCTCACAACAGAAATATAAATATAGCCGTATGTATGACTACGGATGGACCCAGTCATTTACACTGTTCAGGTATTGCAATGCGTCCAAATATTTACGGATTAACGTTTTTGACAGCACGTGTTATGTATTTATCTATGAACGGTGGAACTATTGTACCAAAACATTCGGATAATTGGGAAGGATCCACGATGTGTACTATATCAAAGACGGATAATTTAACTAATTTATATGTCCCTATATGTCCACCAAAAAATCCCACTTCAAATGCATACCCAGATTTCTATATGGGTTATTTTGGACACAGAGACGACGGTAGAAACGAAAACAGATTAATGTTTTATTTACATGGTGATGATGGCACATATCAATTTTTAGGGAGACAAGCCATGTGTTATAAAGGGAGATATGGGCATGCGTATGTTGCACAAACTTACGACGTCAGTCCTTCGTATGTCACGAGAGCTTCGGGAGTTTATGTACCAAGTCCAGATCCCAAATATATACAAACGATTCAGGGAAGACCATATTTAAGAATTAGAATTGATGCCCGAAACACGGGTTCAGACGGCAACCATCACCCCAGAGGTTTGTACACGGAAGTTGTATACCCAGATGGTTCGAGAGACGGATATGGGCCAACACAAAATATATATAATAATAATACTATATAAGTAACATGTTACACATTTACGATCAACATGACTTTATATATTCATTTTCTCTAGATGCCCTTGATAGAACCCAAGAGGATTGGACTAATTATACAACGGTAGAATTATTACCACAAAATGAATATACGCTACAGAAGTTTGATACAGAGACAAATACGTGGAAGTATATACGAAGACATTATGAAGATAGTGATCCATTAGATGAATTACTTACATATGAGGATGCACGTAAACGTGATTACCCAAAAATGGAGGACTATTTAGATGGTATAGTAAAAGGCGACACTGAACAAATTGAAGCATACAAAGTAAAATGTAATGAAGTAAAAACTATGTGGGCAAAAGATATGGAACCAATTACATTACATGAATATTATAAGAGAAAGGGTGTACAAATATAAACAAATTTCCTCCAAAGTGCAACCCACTTTGCAAGAACCCAAGTTCCAAGTGCTCCCGTCCTTCGGACTTTTTCGTTTAAAAAAACCTCCCTCAATAGTAGATATGTCGCTGGAACAGACGATAGGAAACCTCGAGATTCGCTATGCGAACGTGGTCACATTCGTCGGTTCATCGAATACCATGGTCGATACGACCACAGGACGGATCCAGACGAAAGGCATCCAGCATAATTCTAACGTGATCACGGACGTTTCGGGTCCGCACGGACGGGTCGCACCGACCTTAAAAAAGTACCCGGAGATTGCTTTTGAGAGTGGGAAGTTTGACTCTAATGACTCGACGAATACCTATGTCCAAGCGGGGTATACGGTGACGGATAGTAGTCATCATAATGAATATTATGGGGCATGGATATTTGACGACCAAACAGGTTTTGTTACTAACAAGAACTTGTGGATTTCACCTATTAATACATATACTACATCGGGAGGTGCCGGTACACCAACCATGACCACATCAGATGCTCGGTGTACAACCGTCAGTGGAGTTGCGACTCCTGGTGAATGGGTTCAGCTTAAATTACCAAACAAGGTGAAATTGTCTTCTATTTCTATCATGGGACCGACGGGAAATGGTGGGACCGGTTCACAGGATCTAGGTAGAGCGCCGAAAGATGCAGTTTTAGCTGGAAGTGTTGATGGAACAACGTGGAATTCTGTTTTAACGTGGTCGGGGGTTCAACCGTACGTATTAAAGACGTATAAATCATTTCCCGCTAACGTAGACTCAACAAATTATTATAATTATTTTAGACTTATCGTAACGAAAAATGATGGCACACATGTGTACGCATCCATACAAGAGCTTCAACTCTACGGCTACGAAGAAGATCCACCCGCGGGTGACCATTCGGTCGATACAACCTTTAAGTCCCGGTTCAATAACCCACAATTAACGGGTGTCCAAGTCCTCGTCGATGGTGCGACGGGGGTAGGAACGAACCACATTTCGGGTGGTCCCGACCCTTCGGGGAACCAAGCGACGTATGTCACCGACGGTAAATATTGGACCCTTAACGGAACCCTAACCTCTAACCTTTCCGTGGAGGCCAATACGTTCCTGGAAGGTGACCAACCCCACGCGGTCTCCGTATGGTTCAATTCCTCGAACTTGGAAGCGAACGTGTCTAACACGTGCGTTTTTTCGATCGCGTCGGAAGAAAAGTTAGACTCCGTGAACTTGGATCTCCAATCGAACACGTGGCACAACCTGACCTACGCGTACCAAGGTGAAGGTGGCTCCAAGGTGACCTACCTCGATGGACGTAAGGTGGCAGAAGACCAAGCCGAAGATACCTTCGGGGAGTACCCACCCTTCGAGATGACTGGGTACTCACAGGGTGGGTATGCGGCGAGTGCGAGTAGTGAATATCTAAGTGATGTAAATGCACTTCGAAATGCTTACAAAGTTTATAATCCTACCACTGACACCGCAGGTGTTTGGATGACAGAATTTAGCACTTTTAATCCCAACGCAGTTGGTGGGGATACATTTACCGATTCAGATGGTGGAACACATACAGGGCACTGGAACAAAATCGAACTACCATACAAACTAAAACCATCATATTTTTATTTCAAAAATTCCGGGACTCTTACTGGATCCAGAAATGCTACAAATTGGGTAATACTTGGGAGCAATAATGATTCGGAATGGGATTTACTTCATAGTTCGACGACCGTCTTGAATGCAACAAAAAGTATACCCATCACCGCAACGAAGGGATATACATATCTAATGTTCTTATGTAAAAGTGTTAACGCTGATACTGCCTTATATATGGAAGAAATACGTTATTACGGCCACCGCGAGAACGACCTGGTCCGCCTTCCCGATCCCACCAACGTTCTCAAGTATCCGCACGTGGCCCTAACTGGTCCGGCCCAAAGGGGGTATGTGGCGAGTGCGAGTAGCAATTATTCAACTTCAAGTAACCCCGCGTGGTACGGATTCACAGAGGATGATGCGAATAAATGGGCATCTCTGAGCAGTACTTATGATACTGGCAATCCATTTGTGCAATCATCGAATAGGAATTTAGGTACCATGAATGGTGGTTCGGGTACAGTAAATGGTGAATGGTTGATGATAGAAATACCTCATAAACTTAAATTACAATCTACAACGATTATATCTCCAGATAATGGTAACGAAGTACCTGATAAGTTTATAATTTATGGTACAAATGACTTAACAGGTGCTTGGTCGATAGTTGATAATACCTATCAGACAACGGAGGCAAATATAGGAACTGGTGCATCTGGTAAAACATGGACAGTTTCTACGGCATCTGGATCAAACTCGTACAGATATTTTGGTTTTGTTACTACAAATACTAACGGTGGTGGTGGTTTGGTCGCCATAGATAATTGGGAACTCTACGGAACAGGCGTCGACAGCGTCCCCATCCAGATCGGTGGCGGGAACATCGACAAGGTCGCCAACTTTAGGGTCTACGATAAGTTTATTGGGGAGGACCAAGCCCTCGAGATTTGGGATGCCCAAAAGGAGGAGTTCGGGCGCGCGAAGCCGCAGATGGTTCTTCAACAAGGAAAATTAGGGATAGGCACGGATGCACCCCAAGGATCCTTGAGTGTCGCGGATGAACCCGATCCGACGTATGGACTCCAAGAGTTCCCACCGAAACCTTTAGCCGGCTACAAGACCCATATAGAGGGGCATGGGGAGTTTTGTGCGAGTGCGAGTTCTATACAGTCGTCATCACGTGTTGGCTGGGTTGCGTTTAACAAAAGTCATATGTCACCATCCACATCGGTAGGCTGGATATCTGGATATAATCCAATCGCTTATAATTCAAGTGGAGTCGCAACCGGAAATATTGGTGTATTAAACGGGGTCAATGGCGAGTACTTGATATTAGAGTCACCCTACAAGATCAAAATGGACCATGTTCTTATTTACCCGAGAGCACATGTCAGCACTACAGAATCGTATTCACTTCCACCTAAAGATGGTAAGATATGGGGAAGAAATGTGATAGACGAACCCTGGACCGAAATTACTTCATATACAAACCTAACATATGGTGCTACCCGTGCTGATAATTTATATGGTCAAATCCCAACACGTGTTAACATAAATGCAACACAATATTACAAGTATATCGCATTTCAAATCACAGCTACTAATGTTTCATACCAACATACATACACGGATTATACAAACATCAAAGAACTCCGCTACTTCGGATACCGCGAACAATTACCCCCGAAACAATCCATCCTCCACGATGGCCAACTGACCCTCACCAAGAACCTCACAGTTCCCCGAATTGGGCCGGCTCTCGATGCGGACGATACACCTAGGCGGGACAGGCTCGTCGTGGAATACAATACTTCGACCAACCCCACCTTTGATGGGGCTGTTAGGGACACGGGTGGGCGAGGGTTTGATGGAATATTTAAAGGAACTGCGACATACGACTCGTATCAAAAAGATCTTACATTTCCAGCAAATTCTGACCGTATCGAAACAGGCTCATCTCTCGATGGTATAAAATTACAGACTACAAACACGGTTTCTGTATGGGTAAAGTGTAATAACCCGACATCATGGGAGGCTATATGTATAATTGGTGAAGATACTTCTAGAAAGCATTTGGGTTTATGGGTTAGGGATGCGACTTCTGTCGCCGTTCACAGTGATAATGCTCTCAGTGGTGGTGGTGGTAATTTCGAATACGAAGTAGGTGACATGGAAAAATGGAATCACATAACAGTTGTGCGATATGGGACATCGTTTGAGGATCATCATGTATATGTAAACGGCGCTAAAGTCAGCGCAGGAGTTTCTACCGGCAAAACTGATGGAGGTTTCGACCTTAATAAAAAAACACACTTAACACTGGGTACTTCTGCACGAGGTCTGTACGGGTCTGCGACAGCTCAGAATTACCATTTAGATGGTTCCCTCTCCAATTTCAAACTCTACGACATGGCCCTCACCGCCGAAGAGGTCAAGAAACTCTACGATATGGGTCGGTGCGACGAGGGTGGCCACGTGGTGAACTTCTCGAAGACTCGGGTCGGGATCGGGTTAGGGGATGGGGAGGCGCCTCGGTCTGCTTTGGATGTACGAGACCTTATTTATGCCGAGTCATCCTCTGTACAAACGTTCACCGGGCAACATATATGTTTCCCAGATGAGTCTATGGAAAAGGGTCTCGTCGTTTCGGCAAAAAAGAATCAATTTGTCAAACTGAATGGATTGGCTATCGGTAAAAGTGCGATCACCATAGATGAATCTCTTCCCATCGTCTCCCTTTCTAATGTGGCTCAAGATAAAGCATGTTTCGGGGTTGTTTCTAAAATGGAAGAAACAAATGCAGCGTATAGAACAGAAATAACTGGAGGACTCGTTTCCGAATCTATAAAGATTGCCGGTGATAACCGTGCCGTAGTGAACTCCGTGGGTGAAGGTGCCATATGGGTGGTGGATACCAATGGACCCCTGGAGTCGGGCGACTACATAACGACCTCTAATGTTGCAGGCTACGGTCAGAAGCAGGATGACGATGTTTTACACAATTTCACGGTCGCCAAGATAACTATGGATTGTGACTTTACCGCATCCAATGTTGCCGTTCAAACTATTAAACGTGAACAGACTGGTACTCAAATAATTACGGAGGATGCCTGGAACCAACTCGTGGAATACGATCGATATTCAAATGTAGAAGATGAAATCACCACGTATTACCATATTCAAAGGGGTGGAAATGTCCTCGACGAAAACGGTCAGCTTCAATTTGAGGACAAAACGGGCGCAACCGAGGAACCATACGAAAGGCGTTTTCTCACGACCGATGGAACTCAAACAGATGAAGCGAACGCGGCGCACATAGCAGCCTTCGTTGGGTGCACGTACCATTGTGGGTGAGTCCCTCACCCCGACCTGTAGAAATCTCCACACCTAATAACACGTAAATCATTTCTTACGTTATATTAGATGTCTATCAATAATTTGAATACGTACCTGAACATCAAGGACTCCCACCTTCGGGTGGTTTCGGGAAACGTGTATGCACAGGCGATGAATATTGGTGGAATAAACGTAGAGACCGCCCACGGTCTCCAGAGTGTTTCCAATACGGGGAACGTTACCTCGAATACCCTTCAATTTTCTAACGCGATAACGGGTTTCGTGACGACCGCGAACGCTCAGATCGGTCGGGATCTCGTGGTGTCCGGAAATACGACGGTTTCGACTGATTTAACGGTGTCCGCAAATGCTACGGTGGCGGATACACTCACAATTTCCGAACATGTAATCGCATCGAAAGAAGCGACCGTCACGGGTAATTTACACGTCACCACGATTCGATCGGACTCCAACGTGGTGACCGAATACACGGGACCCCACGATCGACCCCTGCGGAAGTACCCGGAGGTGGCT
>Ga0222718_10001752_pt1 | contig 20169 bp, 16 predicted proteins | sample C33_27DmetaG_FD_165045 | JGI IMG/M metagenome (GOLD analysis project Ga0222718, IMG submission 165045) | Estuarine water microbial communities from San Francisco Bay, California, United States - C33_27D | ecosystem: Environmental > Aquatic > Marine > Unclassified | place: USA: California... | reverse complement strand
CTGCGAAATCACTGGCTGCAAAGTTTGTGTGTGCTACTTTTACATTATTTACAAAAAGTCTTAGATTTTGTTCATTTATTTCATAGGATACAGCAACATGAAGATTTACTCCACCATTCGCATTTCCGCCGTATAATTCTGTAATAACTCCACCTTGATTAACAACAAAACCTACATTCGAATTAGCTCCAACTAGCCTTAGTGTATAATTATTATCATCTGTACCTGCGTGTTTAGCAAATAATGACTGGTTAGCAGTCATAGTAGTTCCAGTATCTGGTTTTATAAAAGTGTCTAGGGTGAAATCTTGAGCAAAAATATTAAAATCACCATTATCAGGAAGATCCGCAAAATTTCCTGCTGTACCATCAAGGTCTAGTCTAGCAGTGCCATCAAAACTTGCACTACCATCTCTAAAAACTAGTGTATGTTCAGACGGGCTATCGTCTGTTAAATTACCACTAAAGTTAGTTAAAAGTTTTAGTGCTGCATTATCGCCAATGTCAATTCCATCATTACCTAGTGTTACGGAAGGATAAGTATATGAACTAGGTCCTTGAAAAACACCTGAAAGATAAACCATGAAATCTGTTGAAGAGGATACATTAACACCTGTAGGTAAAGCAAACGATTCAGTATTTGCATTGATTACATAAGAATTTGCATTTATGACTGTAGCCGTAGTATTAGAGTAGTCTACACTTTTAACTGCAGGAAAAGATCTAGTTAGTGTAAACCTACTTGGAAGTGTAATAGTTTTAATAGTCAAGTCTGTAGCGTTTGGAGCAGCTAAAAAAGAGGCTGTTTGACCAGAGTTTGATAGGTCATAGGCACTCGTCTGTTGTAGAACACCATCAATAAATGCTGTTATTTCGCCTTTATGGTCAACTGCTGTTGGTAAATTAAACTCCGTTCTAGAAGTCCCTGTATTATTATAGGTAGTTTCACCTACAACACTGAAGGCAGTGATAGGGGCGGTTGCATCATCAGGATAAGTTGCCATTAGGTCGCTCCTCTTAAGGACTTACGAATCGGTCCATTGTTTCTTAAATCTCTTGTTACGATATCAATCACAAATTTTTCTCCGTCAAATCTAGGCTGAGTCTGTTGTGTAGCTTCTTGTGGAGTGCCTTGATTTACAATGTTTACTGATACATTTCCACCCATTTGACCTGTAGCGTTCATAGCACTAAGATTACCTTCTCCAATAGAACGGGCGGAAGAACGTTTCATCACAAATTCTCCTGGCTCTAATAGGGCAGGAACTCTATCTCTCATCATCCCCCCTGCTGCTAATCTTTGGTAAGCAGAAAAAGGTACAAATCCACCTGAAGCTAATCCACTAAACATTCCACCATCAGTAAATCCTCCACCACCTGTTAAACCTCCTTGACCACCAAAGCCAAACATTGAAGATAAACCACCGAAAATCTCACCAGCTGAGGCGCCTAGAGAGTTTCCAAGACCTCCTAGGTTACTTAGTATAGAAGAAAAAGTATCTGAAAGACCTCTACCTAAATCATCAAAGACGTTACCTGCTGAGTCTCCAAAATTTTTTAATTTATCGCCAATTGTATCAAAAACACTTTCACTATCTTTGTTTATAACATCAGCAATGGATTTACCTTCACCTAAGTTAGTTACATTAACATTAGCAGAATCACCTGTGTAAGTTAGAGCATCAGCACCTTTTTTCTCTGTTTGAAGACCTAAACCTGTAAACAAAGAGTCAGATAAAAACTCAGCGGCAGGGTCAGCTATTGTACGTTTAAAAAAGTCTTGTTGTACTTTTTTCAGTGTTCCACCAACAAAATCTGTTATACCATCTCTAAAGTTTTTAGCATTTAGTGTTCCTTCTACAAGAGCATCATTCAGCTTAGAAAATGCGGCTGATAATTCATTAGCAACTATAGCTTTAGATGATTTGATAGCATCTGTTACAGTTTGTGCATAAGAAAGTTCAGCTTCTCCTTTGTTTACAATCTCGTCAAAGATTTTCTGAAGTGCAACTCTCTCAGAGTCAAGTGTCGCAAGTCTTGTATTGGCGAGAGCTCTTGCCTCAAATGATTGAATTTTACCAGTTGCAAGTGCTAACTGAGTTGCTGAAATGATTGCATTTCGTTCTGCAATTAGCTGTTTTAGTCTACTTTTAAACAACTCAGCTTGTATAGTATCTAATTTTCCGCTAGATGTAATAGATTTATTTAATATGTTTTCTTTTATAGTTTCTGCGTTAATACCTTTAGTTGCGTTTAATTCAGCTTTTCGTACAGTTTGTTCAAATATGTCCTCACTTAAACTAAACTGATTATTTAATGCAGCAATATTATCTGTAATTGAGTTAAGTTGAGTACCAATTCCTCCATCAATATCTAAGTCAAGTCCTGTAAAGGTTCGGCCTACGTTCTTAGCTTGTTCTTTAACTAGGCGTTCTTGTCCTTTTAAAATTAATAAATCAGCTTCAATTTTTGCTTTTTGAAGTTTTGCTTGTTCTAATAATAAATTAAGTTGTGCATCACGCGCATCTTTTTGTTGTTTTGCTTGAAGTAGAGCAATTTCTTTTTGGTCACGTATATTATCTTTTGCAGCTTTAATTGTTTCAAGTTGAGATTTTTCTTCAGCTTTTCTTACTTCTATTTGAGCAAGTCTTAAGGATTCTTCTCTAGCTAAAATATCAATCTGATCATTTATCTTTGCAACATCAGCCCTTCCTTGAGCCTCAATAATTTTAGCCTGTTCTTGTAGTTGTCTATCTTTTTCAACAGTTTCTAGTATAAGAAGATCTTCTTGACGTTTAATTCTAGCTAGTCCTTCATCACGTTCAATCCTAGCTAATTCTATCTGGTTATTTAAAATACTACGCCTACTTAACACATTTTCTCTTTCAAACTGTGCTGCTTTATTTCTGGCATCAATAATCGCTTGGTCACCTTGTTTATCAGCTAATCCAGCAGCAGCTTGTGCAACACTAATTCCTGCACTGGCTTGTGCTTTTCTAATATTCTCGGCCGCCCTTAATCTATCAATCTCTGCATCTCTTAGTTTTTCAGCATTTGAAAGTTGTTGTTTTGTTAAATCTAAACTTTGTTGTTGAATCTTAACAGCATTTTTTTGATCTTCGATCTTAAGTCGTAAATTGTCTAGTCTTGCCTGAGATTCTATTTGATTTTCTAAAACATCGTTTTGAAGAGTAATTAATTTTACCTGTGCTTCTAACTGTTTAGTACTTTTTTCTAATTCTTTTCTTTGTTTTTCAAGTAAAGGTACTTGTTTAATTAAATCAGCCTGTGCTTTTTTTCTGAATTTAGACATTATGTCTTCTAATGTTTTAAGATTTGTAGCATTAGGTACTAGCTCATTATTCTCAATATCAATTTGTTTTTGTAATAGAGCTACGTTTTGAGACCTAAACTTAAGCTGTTCTGCAGTGTTTTTTGCAATTTTACCTGTTTCTGCACTTGCAATTCCTTTTAGAAATCTGTCATCTAAAAACTTAAACTCTCCTGAAAATTCTTTACCTAATTGTTTATTAAGCGCATCTAGTGTTGTAAACTCTCCAACTAATTTTCCTACTTTATCGCTAACCTTATCAATCTCTGTTCCTATTTGGTTTGCTAAATCTACATTATTTGCATCTTCAGCTGCTTTTTTAGCTTTATTTAGTAAAGAAATAATTGTTCCAAAATCTCTTGAGGCTCTCTCTGCTGATATATTACCACCTTCAATTAATGTATTAAATAGTTTATCAGACTTATCGCCCGCCTCTACTAATCCTTGTCCTAGTTTAACTAGTTCTTTATCACCTAGAGTGGCAATTTTACCCTGAAAAGATCCGATTGTAACTTCAATATCATTTAACTTAGCGACTAACTTGTCACCATCTTTTACAATTCTTCCACTGTCTATTGATGTAGCCAGTACTTCTTTTGATTTACCTGTTGCTTCTTGTAGTTTTATAAAAGCACTTCCTAAGGCGATTATTTTAGCAGAAGCTGGGTCAGCGGCCTCTTTTAGCCCATCTATTTTTCCTTTAGTTTCTTCAATTATTTTTGCTATTTCTTGATCATCAGTTGTTAAAAATTTTATAAATTTCCCAAAAGGAGATCCATTAGTTAATGTATCTAAGTCTCTTTCTAATTTTCTTATTTCAGTGTTTATAGCATTAATATTTGCTCCAGCATTTTTAGAAAACTGCTCAAGAGCATTTTCTTTAGCGACCTTACTTAGTCCTTCAAATTTAGATCTAACAAGTTCTGTGGAATTAGCAAGTTGCTCAACACCTTTAGCTGCGTCTCTAGCTTCTTTTCCGATTCCAGTAATTAGTGTTTTTAAGATTTCAAAAAAATCTATATCAAAAAAGGATAATACAGTCTGCAAGGTTGTAAAAGCAATTAGTAGTGTTTGCAAGAGTCTAAAAGCCTTACCAATCTGTGTAGCAACAAAAGCAGCAGCCTTACCAGCAACTCTCAAGGCACCTGCAAAACCAATTGCAGCCTTTCCTGATGCATCTATCTGTTCTTTGACCAAACGTTGAGTGTTTGCTAGTGCTTTTGTTCTTTGAACGGATTGAGTGATTAATTTCCTAGTCTTTTCTCTGTCTGTATTAGTGTCTTTTAATAATGCTTGTAATCTAGCTTGCTCTGCCCGCTCAGCTTTTATAAGAGAGGGAATTTTTTCTCTAATTTGTAGTGCACGGTCAGTTGAAATAGTTCCGCCAGATAAATCTTTTTTGATTTCTGCTCCCGCACCTCTTTCACCTCTAACTAAACCTCCGCCTACAAATTGTTGACCTATGCCTTTAGCTTTCTCTGCAAACTCTCCAGCAAGTTTTTTATTAAGTGCAAATCCATCAGCAGTTTTATTTAAAGCATTTCCCAAACGTGAAAATGCAGCTACAGCAGTGCCTCCTATAGCTTTACCTAATGCACTAAATACTAGAGTAGCTATTCCACCTAATAAAATAAGTCTATTACCTAAGTTTTTATCTAAAAATTCTGCCAAAGGAACAAGAGAATCTGCAACGAACTGTCCAACAACTAAAGCTAAGTCAGTAAAGTTTGCGACTAATTTTTCAAAAGTTGCTTGTGTGGATTTTCCAGAGATGTCAACATCCTGAAATGCTTGCTGACCATCTTTGATTACTTGATTGACAAACGCTTGTCTACGTTCAAATTGGGTTAGTTGTGATACGCTTTTTCCGAGTTGAAGAGCATAAGCCTCGACTGCAGGCTCAATTCTAGTAAAAATACCAATTTCGTCTAAAAGTTCAGGTTCAAGTTTTATAGCACCACGTGTTATACGTTGAAAGGCATCAGTTAAGTTTCTACCAAGAGCTTTAGCCGCTTTATTTGCTACTTCCCCAAGTTGAGATATTTGATCAGTATTGAAACCAGCTGATAGTGCTAAGTTAGCCTGTGTAGCGGCTTCAATAACAGATAACTGTCCTTGAGTCACTCGTTTTAGTTCAGAAACAACAACTGTGGCACTTGAACCGACTGCAGCAGCTAATTGTTCAGTTCCACGAATTATAGTTTCAAACTGAGCAGCTCTATTAAGAGCCGCAAAAGCAGCACTTATAGCAAATACGTTAGCAGCAGCTGCGGCATATACACCAACTAATCCACCTAAACCTTGAGATTGTGCAGAAAAAGAACGACCTGCAGAAGCAGAACCTTGACCTAATCTAGTCTGAGCTTTACCGATACGATCGGTTTCTTTAACAACTTTTTCACTACCTTGAGTTTTATACTTGGTAACTATTTCATTAACTGTTGCCACTTATTATCCTCTCTTAGACTTAGCTTTAGCTAACTGGTCTTGCTCTTTACGTTTTTGTGCGTAGTATTTTGATAACTCATCTTCACAAACTTTTAAAAGTTCAAACACTTCTCGTTTATTATCTATTTTATACAATTTAAAAATATCAAATAAACCATTATAGTTTTTTCCTAACCAGACTCCATTCATGCCTTCCCATAAGTCAGGTAGTGCATTCATCATTTGTAGAGCCTGTTGAGCTTCAATAGAAAAGGTAGAAGGATCTTTCGGAATATCTTCATCTTTTGGGTCTACCCCCATTTGCTCACAGATAGCAAAATATTGTTCAACTGATACGCCACCTCCATGTAAAGCAGTCTGAAGGTAGTTAATTAGTTTTTTGAGTCTGTCTCAGCTTTTTTCTTTGAGAATTGTTCAAAATCGTTCATAGCATCTGTTACAAATTGATCAAATACAGTTGAATTTTTAAGCAATTCTATAGCATCTTCATTACTATAATCTATATTTTCTTCGGCGTCCATTCCTGTAATGTCAACAGGCATTAAAGCGGGCATATGCTTTACTTTAAGTCCTTTCCACCCAAGAACAGCTTTTTCAGCATAATTTTCAAGAAAGCGATCATTTTCCACTTCTTCTTCACGCTGACGCGTACGCTTATTAAATTTATAGGTAAGACTCGCATTACGAATTTTCATTAAATCCTCACGAGTTAGATATTTAAGATTTACAGAAAAACCATCTATATCTGGATATTCAATCCAAACAGACGATTGTTCTGCCATCATTTTTTTGATTTTACTCATAGTGTTCCCTCAAATAGAAAGTGCTCATCACATATCTGCTTTTCTTAGGTGAGGGGGGACCTGAATCGCAAGTGATGAGCACTCATGGTTAAAAAATTAATGACCCCCCTCAGAATCATTCAGCTTATGTTTTAGCTGCAAATATTGTTACTTCTCCGCCATCGCCTTTAGTAGCAGTCGGTTCTTGTCCAACAAAGTTAACTGTCATAGATATAACATCATCAGTTGCAATTGATGGAAATTCAAACTGACAAGCATCTAATTGAAACGCAACATAAGGTGCTGTTGTTCCACCTATGATTAGGTTAGCATTAGATGTTTGTGCTGAAGAAGTTCTTGAATCTTCTGAAATGTTACGTAAGAATCCAGCAGATTCTAAGTCACCAGTTCTAAGATACATAGTTGCTGAACCTGTTACAGCTCGTGAACCTGTAAATTGACCAATCGGCTCATTAAGAGACGAAAGTTCCTCTGGTGTTAAGTATGTAATATTGTTATTGTAATCAAAACTTAATGCAGTAACTGGGAATGTAAACTTCTCATCTGAACCACCAGCTGATGCTTTGTGATGAAACTCAATTGTACTTAAACGGTTTTTAATGAATGAATTAGTTCCTGTTGCTCCTGCTACGTTCATTTGTGCAAATGAATGATATGAAGCAGTTACTGTTGCATTCTCAGTTGTAGAGTTTGCAGTTACAGAAGAACCGTCATTTAATATTCCACCAAATACTGAAATAGCATTATTACGCGGAACACCTGTAATTTCTTTTAATGTAGTACCAAAACCTGACCATGTTGTTGTAGCAATTTCTTCAATTCCTGCATCAACTGAGGCTTGGTTAACTGTTGCATTAGATACCTGATATACAACGTTATCTAATTTAAAGTACATATGATTTTCTACTGCTGTTGAAAAGTTAGATTTAGTTGGAAATGAGCCAGTACCAGCAGCTACAGTAGTAGTTTGTAACTTACCTCCTGATGCCCAAACTGAATTTTCTTCAGTTCCGTCAGCAACTTTAGTGTTTGAAACCATTGATTGCCATAAAAACCAATCAGCAACTGGTTTAACATTTCCAGTGTTATTAGTTTTTGCAGTTGTAGTGTTTACTTCTGCTCCAGTTTCAACACCAGTCGGTCTTAAATAAGTTTGGAAGTTCCAGTCAACAGGATTAATAGCAGTATTAAAACGCTGTTGTGATCTGTCGGGATCTGTACCAGACTCCAATGAAGTGATATCTTGTGTTGCAGATGATGATGTTACAGCAAAACCTGCTAATACTTCAACTTTCCAAGTATTAGTTGGTGTCATAGATGTAACTGCTGCACCGTTGATTAAATCAACAGTTGAAAAGAACACTTCTGAATTTCTCTGTAGATTAAGAGATGCCATGTCTTTCTCCTTAATTATTTAGTCTATAGACTGTAGTCAATTCTATTTCCGCTAGACCGTATGGATGTGCTAAACCTTCATCAGTTGAAATATTGTCTATGGTTATATCCTGTATTCCAATATCCGATTTATCCTCCAATGAATATATAACGTGTTCAATATCTTGAACTAGGTCATCGGCTAGACTTTGAGAATTATCTTCTCCAAATACATATGCTCTTAGTGTAACGTCTAATGTTGCTACCGTCAAATCTTTAGAATTGAAGTTTCTTATTTCGGTCCCCGCTGATACATAAACCGCAGGAAAGTCGTTTACTTCATCTAAAAATTTTAATTTTCTGTATACATTTTCAAATAAATTATTATTATAGGTATATGATGCGTCATATGACGAAGTTTGTCCATCAATATTTTTTAATTGTCCTACAATATACTGTACAATTTCTTTTCTTCTTGATGCCATTTTAACCCTTTACTATGCTAAAAGCCCTTGCAAATAACGTTTGTACAACTTCACGAGTCGCTTTTCCTACTTGCTCTGAAGGTTTATATCCATATTTATCTAAATTATCATAAATTGGATTGTACCTATAAGCAATAACATTTTTTCTATAATTAGCTATTATCTCAACACTAGTTCTAAAACGTCCTGTACGTTCAGTTAAGTCTGGTGTTTGTGGCTTGCCAAATTTTCTCATGGTTTTACCGAGTCTACGTTGGACTAACTGAGTCAATTGAACTCCTGAAATGAGACGTTGACGTTCACGTTTTTTACTAGGAATTATTTTTAAAATACCAGGTTTTATAGCTAGTGAAGGAACTCTAATACCTGTTTTTGTTGTTAAAGGTGTTTGTCCACCTGCTTCAAATTCTCTTGCTAAAGCAACAGTATAAGCTGCTATTGCTCTGATTTGTTCATTGTTTGGTCTAGTCTTAGCTCTTCTAACAAAAGTATCTAATCTGCCAAAAATATATTTTTGTAAGCCTGTTGAATAAGCGTTTGTGTGAGCTTTTATAACTTTATCAGTAATTCTTTTTGAATCAAAAGATTTTAATAATTTACTTGTTGCTTTAGCCTCTATTCTATAAGCAGTTACAACTCTCTCAGAAGATCCATCAACGCTTTTTGTTCTAGGTCTAATTCTAAGAGAGATAAAATCAGTAAATGTTTTAGGATTATTAAAATCTAAACCTTTAAGAGGATTTTTTATAAAACTTAACTCAGTTCGTTTACCCTTATCTGCATCGACAATTTTGACTAGTAAAAGGTTTTCTATCTTCTCTGATAAAGCACCTTTTAAACGATTAAATTCATTTTTAACCTCTGGAGCTGATTCTAAAAATTTGAAAGCTTTTATACCTAGTATGTTAGTTGTACCTAAGTCTTGAGTAGCCTGAGCAATTTTTTGAAATCCTGGTAAGTTAGTTTTACCTCCAACATCAATAGCTGTAAAAGAAACATCACCACCAACTTTACCGATTTTTGTTTCAAAAGTGGCTGCTCCTGCCTCATCTTTTAGTACAGAACTTTGACTTACTTTAATACCTGTAAGGTTAAAAAACTGATCAGTATTTATTTGACCGTCAGGTGCTGTTTCAGGAGTTAAATACTTTGCCATTGAAGCAGAAGACATTTTACGTCCTAAACCAATTTCTTCAGATAGGTAATCAGATATATAACGAGTAATTTGGTTTCTTTGAGCGATAGTTACGCGTTTTTCAGCGGCGACAAAAGGTTCAATGTTACCAAGTTTTAAATCTAATCCATCTATTTTTATTGATAAAGGATTAATTTTTGTCATTATTGCACGATTCTATATAAATCTAAAATCCTTCTAATATGTGGAGGAAAGTTGCCTGCAAGAGGATATTTATCACCTCTTTCACCTTCAAAAGAGAATCCTCTTTTTTCTTGGTCTTGTTTATAAATTAATTTTATAACATCAAGAGTAGCCATTTGTAAATCTTGTGGAACCTCTGTTGATTCATATCCTGCTCTGTACTCAACTTTTACTCCTGAAGGAAAAGGTTGAAAAGATGGGGGACCTGACAATGTTAATGATGGATAATTATTTCTAATTGTTGGGTAGGTTCCTCTAACTCCGACTGACCCTACATCTCTAGTTACTTCACCCATATCTCTGGTAAAAGTGTATTCACTAACAGCGTTATGTACATCTTTAGCCTCAGTTGTATTATTTTTACCATCAAAATGTACAAGCATTACAGTTTCTTGATCAGGTCTAAATCTTTTTGTTGGTGTGCTAAAATTTGCTGAATATCTTGCTTTTTCAGATATTCTTAATTCATCTATATATCCTGCAAAATTAGTTCCAATTCTAACATTCGTAGTAAAAGTATTATTGCTTACAGCAAATGTTTCTCCGCTAGAGCCTGTTATATTATTTCCGTTATAGAATAAAAACATTTTTTGTGTCTGTGCGTTGAATGATGCAGCAACGTGTGCAAACTCGCGTTGACCAAATTGTTGTGTTTGTATATTAGTATTTGCACCATTAACTGTGGTGGCGACTCCTCCTACTGTACTTACAAATTTTAAACCACTTGCTCCATTCGCAGAAAATTGCATGAAATTTGAAGCATCTGTATTAATTGAAAATAGCTCTTGTTCTGGTAAACTCGATCCATTAACACGAATAAACATCTCAATGGTAAAATCACCCTCTTCAAATTTTAACCCATCTGTCACAGTTCCACTTTCTACAAAATCTGCACTCGCAACTTCAAGACTAGATTTTCCGAAGTTTTTAACTTTTGCATTTAAATGTGTATCATTTTTAAAAGTAAGAGTCACTTCATCAGTGACAGATTTATTAGGCCTTCCTATGGTAGATGGATCGTCTAATACTTGATCTTCTTCTCCGTTAAACTCTGTTACCTGATAAACATTAGATAAAGGTAATCGAGATACCATAACAGAAGTTTTACCTCCGTCAAATATCTCTACGTAGTCATTGGCTAACACTTCTTGTCCAATATAATGCTCAACCATGCCTGTAGCATAGTTAATTACATTAGACAGTCTAGCATCAGCTGTAGTACTTGAAATTGAAAGATAATCTTTTACTTGGTCTAAGGTAACATAAGGATACTTACCCAAGTTTTCTTCTAATCTATCTGCCATAAGATTCGCCCTTCTTTACTTATTTGTCTTCTTCGTCATCTTCATCGTCCCAAGAATCTTCATCGTCATCCCAGTCCTCATCTTCTTCGTCATCCTCATCTTCATCATCCCAGGCTAACATTTCATCATCTTCGATGTCTTCGATTTCGTTATCCTCATCGCCATCATGGGGTCCTTCCCATTTAGCTAATTCTTCTTCTGCTAAGACTATACTGTAGCCTCTTTTATGTAACCATTTTCTGGCTTCTTCAATATCTTTAATATCTTCAGGTATAATACTGCTCATAATTTTCTCCTTAAATAAAAAGGGGAGGCTGCCCGCCTCCCCCTAAAGTAGTTAGTATATAACTAATTGCTATTAACCAGCTTCAATAGTACTTGCATATGGGTACTTTGTAGCATCCAATGCGTTACTTGCATTAGTAGTCAATGCTTTAAAGTCAAAACGTGTTGACATGTACATAGCAGTGACTTGCTGGCGTGGTTCATATTCACTCTCGATCTCGATACCACGTCTTTCGGCAATCATAAAGCCTGGCTTATATATAAGAGCACCAATGTCGTTACCAGTAGTACCAACATTATCTAAGAACTCTGTAATTGCAATCGGAATACCGTATACGGCACCAACTGAACCAGTTAAGTATGTTGCGTTCGGACCAAACTTATCAACAGTTTGGAAATCTGAAGTTGTTACTAAGTTATTATAACCTTCAATTGAAGTTAAGTAGACTAAGTCTGCGCCTAACTGAAGACCATATTTACCTAGTTTTGTTCTTGCAGATGCGATATCTGAAGGATCAGCTTTATCGTTTGCAGAACCTGTATCTACTGTAAGACCAGCTCCTACATCGTCAGTAAGATTAGTGATACCTTCAATTACTGAAGTAAAACCTGTACCTGCAGTAATTGCATTAGTTGGAGACTGTGTAAAGCCTGTTAAAGCTCCAGTTCCACGTAAGATTGACTTATCAATTGCGCGAGCTAAACGACGTGTAGCTGCTGCACGTAAAAAGTCAAGTAATGGAAGGACTGTGTCCTCTTCCTCATCTTTTGCAAGGTGAGTAGTTGCCATAAACTTATGCGGTGTAAAGTCTACAGATGCAATGGTATTTTGGTTTGAAGTTGGAACTCTAGTTCCGTCTGCAATACCTGTAGCAAAAGTTCCTGATGCGAACTGTGCTACATCACCGTCTGTATCTTCGTCTGCAACTGGTACTCTAAAAGTTTTAGCATCCACTGCAATACGGTTGAATAGTGGAGCAACAACTAATTGCTGTTCCATCTCGGTATAAATGTTACTAGAAAAATTGCTTAAGAATTGATCTACTGTAGTAACAGCTTTCATACGTTGACCCATTTTTGTATCAAATACGTCACGTTTATTCAATAATTTAGCAACTAATACAGCGTTTGCCATATCTTTTTCTGAGAATTGAGAATTAGCTCTTTGATTCTCTTGATATTGCATTTTAGAGCGTTGTAACGCTGCAATTTCTTCTCTGTATTTGTTCATCTCTGATTTAAGTTCTGCAACTTGCTCAGATTCACGTGAAGTTTGCGCAACTGCGTGTGTTTCTCTTACAAGCACTTGCTGATCTGCGACTTCAGCCTCTTTAACGATAGCTTCACCAGTTTTTTCTACTAGCTCTGCAACTTGAGGTTCAGACACTTCTGCTCTTAATGGAGCAGCTTCTTTTTTAACGTTTTCGATTTGGGCTTTCTTTTCAGATGCGCCTGTATCGAGAACGATTGGTGTATCTACGACTTGCTCAGCCATTTCATTCTCCTTTGTAGATTTTATGTGAAGCTCCTGAGACTGATCTACGGATCCTTGGTCTTCTTCACTAGCTTTAGTTTCAATTTTTTCGACTTGTGAAATGTCGTCTGCCTTAACATTAAGAACATTATCACAGTCTTGACCGTTAGCGTCAACCTCTAAAAATTTAAAGATTGGACTTTGGCCCGTTGCGATTTTAGTTACCCTAAACATTTTTTCGTTGTAATTTACTAAATCACCATGCTGAAGTTTTTCTGAGTCTGCTGAGAGTAAGTTGATCATAGGAATTGATTCGTTAGGATTTCTTGCAACAAATTCTTCTTCCTCATCATCCTTTTCTTCAACTTCTTCAGTAACAACTTCTTCGGCGTCAGCTTTGGCTTCAAATGTTTCGGGAGTTTCAGAAATTTCCTCTGATTTTTCTTCTATTTCTGCATCAGTTTTTACTTCAACTTCCATTTCAGAATTTTCCTCAGATTTAACCTCTTCAACAACTTCATTTTTGTCTTGAGACATTGCTTCCTCCTCAGATGGACTAAAAGGACGTTCACTAACAGACTCCTCATTTTCCATGTTATGAATTGGAACACCCGTCATTGTGATTGAATGCGAGTGACCCTCAGCCTCCATCACGACTCCGCCCATAATTTTATGAGCGTGGTTGGACATATGGGATGCGTATGTAGTAACTCCGTTGCCTTGGTCATCCATTTCAACGGTATGATAATGTCCATCCTGTACATCGGTGATTCCAGCTTTAATACTACGCATCATCTTAATTTCATTTTCATCAGCCGCGTCTAACGACTTAACAAATTCTTTATAGTCATTTTTAGAATCAAAACACTTACGAATTGAAAAAAGTGAGTCTTGATTACAAGGAACACTAACAACAGATATTTCTAACAGTTCAACATCTGTAATCATCATTGTATCATCATCACGATTATATTTTCCGTCTTTAACTCTAAAACCAACTGAAAAACTTTTTAAAGCGCCGTCCTTAATCAAGGTTTGAACACCATGATTCTTTTCAGCAGCTTCACTAACAGCCGCTTCAACAAAAATTCCTTTTTTATCTACTGTTATCTTGTCAACACGACCAATCGGATTTTCATGTTTATGCTGATATAATAAGACAGGGTTACGTCTATAATTCTCTACACCTTTAGCCCATGCTTGTGCAGTCACAATATCGCCTGCGCGATCTTTAGCAACTGTATTAGCATAACCTGCAATTTTAAGAGATTTTGAACCCTTTTTAAAGGACTTAGTCTCGAAAGCACTGTTTAGATATAATGTTTTATTCGATTTCATTATTTGCTTCCTCGTTTCCATTTAGTGTTTCCCCTTCTTGGGGTTTTCCACCTTGGGTGGCGTCTGTTGCGCTACCTGTAATGTTCTGTGGTATTCTTATACTATCATTATTTTCGAGTTTTGGAAATCTTAATCCCTCACGAGCTTCATTTGGGGTTATAATTCCTGTATTAACGAGAGTAGAATAATAAATTGCTTGAGTTCTGTTATCAGGTTGCAATGCTGGCACTTTAAGTCTGTCTGGTCTTATTGTGACTCCATTATTAAAAAAGTGAGAAAATGCAGAACAAAACTGAGTCAACATTGGGATAACTGTATGTAAGTAAAATAGTTTTTGATTGGCATCGATGTTTGCATTATTTCCAGATTTTAATAACACATAAGGAACACCTAATGCTTTTGCCATATCTTGCTGTATACGTTCAATAGAGTTTTCAAAGTCTAGTTGATCAAATGATTTAGTTGAAAATTCATCTATTTTAAGTCCTCCATCTAATATCGCAGGATTTCTTGCGCCATCAAATATAGTTGTATAAGTAGAACGCCACGCTTCTAATAATCTTTGCTTTACTCTTTGAGAAAGTATAGAATCGGTTGTAAGCACAAAGCCTGGAACAGCATTGTTCTTGAAAAACTGACGTTGAAACTTAATCATGTAATGATACAGTTCCATAAGTTTTAAAAGTGGTTTTAATTTGGAAGTGCCTCTAAATATTGATTGGTCATTCTCAGCCATCACTTGGATAATTTCATGAGTTCCAAATTGTATAGATTGGTCTTTACGAGTTTCTTTACCTCTGCCAAAACCGTAAAAATCTTGGGACTGTTGATTAGCAATCATATAGTTGTAATGAGAAATAAAAGTTTTTTCATCAGGAACTACTTCAACATCATTTGCAGGAAGTACATAAATATCATTACCATCATAGTAGAAAAAGGCATTACCATCTAATAAAAAATCTAAAAACGCCCGTCTAAATAATCGAACACGATCTTCAAAAGGATTTGGTCTAATATTCAAAAGTTTATTAACTTTTTTAGCGGGAGTCGTACCCTCAACCACCATGGGAATTTCAATACAAGCATTAATAATCATATCAACAGAGCGATGAACTACTTCAATCTCTCTATAGGCTTGTTCAAAATCTACAATTGTTTCTGGAGAAGCGTAAGGTTCTAAAGCTGCTATAGAAGGTTGAGCAGGATTAAGTTTTAGCCTGTCTGCCATCCATTTTCTAAATCCTTTTAAATCTTCATACTCTGCCATTTTTTGCCTTTTGAATCTCTAACCAGTTTTTAATTTTAGGAGCTAGATGATTTGAATAAGTTTGTCCGTATATAGAGTGTAGTTGTTTATGATGTGTAGAACATAAAGTGAATAAATGCTCATGACTTAACTCTTTCTCACAATCATCAGCAAAACTAACTCTTAATTTTTTTATAGTGTCTACTTCATCAATAGCATGAATTTTATTTTTTACACACCAGTTATTAAATAACTCACTGACACTAAGTAAATGATGTAATTCTAATTTACTTTTAGAACCACAAATAAAACACTCATCACGAAGTTTATAGTCTTTTTTTATAAAATCTCTAATATATTTTATAGGAAATCTTTTTAATTGATTCATAATACGATAATTTCACCCTGCTACCAAGTTAAATTTTTAAATTTTTCAACAACGTTCCATCTCATCAAAAAATGTTCAGGATTCTTGTTTAGCCCAACAGTTCCCTCTGGTAAATTTAAAATTTTTCCACTTACTGTTTTTAATTTATTTAATCTTAAGACTTTCTTAATCCAATAACTAATATAAATATCGTCACCTCTATTAGGAAATCCGATATGAAAAATTTTTTCTTTTATTAAATCTAATGCACTTTGTTTTACAAGTATAACAGAACCAACTAAAAAGTCAACATCAGCATCAACACACCAATGATCATTTAATTCTTCATAAGAATTTGCAGTAGATACTTGGCTTTTACCGTAGACTCCTACAATCGGTTGATTTAACTTTAGCATTTTATCAATTAAAGTTTTACTTGGTAAGAGATCATCATCCAATACTAGTTTAAAATCTTCAGTATAATTAAAACATTTTATCCATCTATCCATACATTTCAAATTAGTTTTATTATTTAAAATATCAATTGGTTTATAATCTTTTCCTGACTTAGGGTCTATTGGCGGTAAACGAATATTATCATCAGGATTATTGTTAACAATTGTAATAGGATAAAAACCTTCAAAGGCTTTTACAATCTGTAAAACATTATCAGGTCGTTTATAGTTTAATAAAATAATTCTAACCGTGGGCATAAATTGAAATATTACTCATTTTTGAATGTGTGTATATAGCATATCTTATTGCATCACAAGGGTGAGAGGTCCAGTCATGGACAGGCTTAGGTGTTTCAGTATTTGGATTCCATCGGTATGAACTCATAGCGGAAAACGCGTGTGATGATCCTAAAGTATCAAAAAATAAATTATCTTGCTCAATTAACACTTGAATATAATTTATTCCGTCGTTTACAGACTTTACAGCATTTTCACAATAAATATCATAGTCATAAGCAAAATCAGCTTTTAATTGTTGTGCCGCAGAATCAATATAAATAGTATCAATACTCCACTCATCTAATTTTTCTTGTATACGAGCCGCTAATTCTGATGTTGTAGATTCTTTTGAAACATATTCATCAATAATATAGTAGCTTTTTCCGTCAAAACCTATCACAACAAAAACATTGTCATCTCGATACCCAACATCTAAACCTGCTATAACTTCTGAAAATCGTTCACCTACGTACTCACCGACATGTTTTGCTTCGTCAAGTGCCTCATAAATTTGAGCTTCGGTAGTAGTCCACTCACATTCATACTCTTGGGCAAAAAGAGCACGTGAGACTGCTTTTCTTGCTTCTTTAATATCATTTTCAGAAAGTAGAGGATTTGATCTCCAGGTAAACAATGCGGAACCCCAATCTTGATATTCATTGTCCGAACCTCGTAAATAGTAGTTATATAAATAATTACCTTTACCTCGAGGAGTTGAAATCCATAAACAGCGAGAATCTTTAAAAGTTGATAGTGCAGGACGTAAATCACGAGTAAAATATTCTTCATTAGGAATAATAGCTGCCTCGTCAACTATCAATAAGTTTGCTGCTCTACCAACTAAAGAATCTCTATTATTAGCTGAAAGTAATCTAAAAACAGAACCGTTTATAAGTCGTACAACTTTATCTTTTTGGTTAAATTTATCTACTTCAATTTCTAGTTGTTTTATTAAATCTGTAACATAATCCCAGATTATAGAAGAAAGAGAAAAGTTTGGTGCAACAACCATCACTTGTTGTCCAGGCTCTAACAATTTACCAAATGCAAGAATAGCAGCTGCATAAGATTTACCTGTACGTCGTGCAGCGATATGAACAAAAAATCTATTTTTATTCATTCCATCAATCATTGCTTGTTGTGATTCATTAAACTTTACTGGACTGGGAAGTTTAGTTAAAAGTTTATCAATGCTTAGTCTGAAAAAACTCATTTAGGTAACATATTAATTATCATTATTACAAAGGCAGTTACACTAGCGATAGCACCACCTACCCAAAGAAGGGTTTTTAGAGAAGTTTTACCTGTGTTAGCTAATTGACTAACTCCTTCTATTTTATAGTGCATAGCTTTTAGTTCACCTCTTATATCATTCATCATTGCCATAATATTGTTATAACGTTCTTCACATACAGCTTCATGTGCTGTCATGTTAGCTTTGTTTGCTTGAGAGCGTTCATGCAATCTATCTAATTCTGTTTGTATTTGGTCTAGTTCTCTAACATTATCATCCATTGTAGGCTCTATATCTTTATTATATATTGCACCACTTGTGAAGGAAGAGTAGTGTTTACAGAAAAATTATTAACTGATAAAGAAGGAATCGACAACGAAGGCACTGATAGTGCTGGGACTGATAATGCAGGTACAGTTAATGAAGGTACTGTCAAAGCTGGAATTGATAACCCTGGGACCGATAAACCTGGAACTGAATGCGTGTGACCTGATGTATTAACAGAGTTCACAACTGAAGCAGTAGATGAGTCTTTAGCAGATGCCGCAACGTTTCGAGTTCCTACTGTTATACTTTGTGTGGTTGAACCCGTTGTTCCGCCTCCTGTGGTGCCTGTTCCTGTAGTTCCTGTTCCTGTGTTTGAAGAGCCTGTGTTCCCTGTTCCTGTGTTTCCTGTTCCTGTGTTTCCACTGCCGGTGTTTGATGCACCTGTTGTTACACCAGACTTAGTAGCTGAACCCATAACAGCTGAAGCTGCTATAGCTGAGGTTATAGCCCCCATACTTGTCATATTTGTGCCCTTGCCTAGTGGTACACGGTCACGAAGATCAGGTACATTAAATGTGGAAGAACCGTTTCCTACTCCAAAATTTGTACCAACTACTGCAAATAAGCGTGCATAAGTGGTTCTACTTACGGCAGCATCATCACATGCTAACCAACCAGTCGGAACTGTGGTAGAACCGAACGCAACGATAGTTCCAGCAGGCATAAGTTCAATACCACCAGCAGTAGAGCCGTCGTGTATTCTAAGGTTATCAGTACTTGTATCGATCGAAATCTCACCAACAGCTCCTGTAAATGAGTCGTTTTGAGCAGTGGTTCCTCGTCTAAATTGTAGCTGTGTAGCCATATTTTACTCCTTAAAGTGATCCTAAATCAAATGTTCCTGTGACGGATAAATCGCCAGTAACTTGTACCTCTACACCTTGAGTACTATCAACAACAATTCTGTCAGTACCATTTGAGGCTAATGTAATTGCAGGATCATTAATAGAGACTACTGTATCTGAATCAGTAATTGCATTCGAACTGATACCATTAAAAGTTCCAGCAGTAATAGTACCTGCAATTATATTACCTGTAGTTGTACCGTTACCAACTGTAACAGTTGCATTAGATTGTATTTCAAATTTGTTTGTAGCGTCTAATCCCAGACCACCTAAATAGGCTGATAGTTTAGTGCTCATAACAATCCTCTCATTTCATAATTCAGTATATCAAAAAATTTTTTATAGGCCAAATAATTAATTACAGTGCTCCTAAATCTAGTGTAGTGGCTAGTTTTCCTACAGTAACTGCGTTATCATTTATTTTTGCAGTTGTCACTGCGCTACTGGCTATATGTTCAGCATCAATAGAACCCGCAACATAATGTTCAGAATTTAAAACATCGTTAGCAATTTTAGTGCCATCAATAATATCAGCTGCAAGATGTACTCTGTCTATTGATCCATCTGTATAGTGTTCTGAGTTGATAGCATTATCAGCTATTTTAGCTCCTGTAATTGCGTCTGCATCTATATCGCCTGAGGATACTGATTCAAGTTTAGCATTTAATTGAGTTTGTATAGCACTTGTAACACCATCTAAATAACCTATTTCTGTAGAGGTAACTGCGCTAACAGCAACTTTACCAGAACCATCAGATACTAGCGCTCTCGAAGCAGTTAAATTTTCGGTATCAATTGTAGTAGCACCACCAGTTATAGTAGCTTGTTTTCCATTTAACTGAGTTTGTATGGCACTTGTAACACCATCTAAATATCCTATTTCTGTAGAGGTTACTGCACTAACGGCAACTTTTCCTGACCCATCTGACACTATAGCACGAGACGTTGCTAAATTACCTGTTGTAATTGTAGAAACAGCACCTGCAATATTAGCTACTCTTCTTGTTTCAACTGCTGTTGTAGTAGTGCTATTAGCAGTAATTCTGGCTTGTAATGCTACGTCTTCAGCGGCAAGTGCGGCAGCGTTAGAGGTAGTTGACTTAGCGTCTAATTGAGTTTGTATAGCGGAAGATACACCATCTAAATATCCAAGTTCTGTGGAAGTAACGGCACTAACCGCAACTTTACCAGAGCCGT
>Ga0222718_10001750_pt1 | contig 20179 bp, 16 predicted proteins | sample C33_27DmetaG_FD_165045 | JGI IMG/M metagenome (GOLD analysis project Ga0222718, IMG submission 165045) | Estuarine water microbial communities from San Francisco Bay, California, United States - C33_27D | ecosystem: Environmental > Aquatic > Marine > Unclassified | place: USA: California... | reverse complement strand
GATATCCCTTCTTATTTAGTTGCCTCTCAAGTTGTTAACCTAGAGATACTTCCATATGAAGTTCAGTGGGAGTCAAAAGGCCCTCTCTTTATGTATTTATACAAATTAGTTATTGTTTTAGCAAGTTCAAATTATTTATATTTCAGATTATTAAACGATGTAATACTTTTTTTCATTACAATCCTGATTTATAAAATAATTTATTTAAGATCGAAAAATTCACTTAGCGCTTTAAATGGATCAATATTATTTTTACTTATTACTAGTTATGAGTGGTACGTATCTGAATATTCTGAAATATATTGTTTGATATTTATTTTATATCAATATTTTCATCTCAAAAAAAATGGGTTAAGTTCAAAATCTATAATAATTAGTTCACTGTTAATATCATTTTCATCTTTAATCAATCAAGGCACTGCGATTTTTATGGTTGCTTTAGGATTTGTGATTATATTAAATTACAAAAAGAAATTTATTAAAAAAATATTCTTTGCTGGAATTAGTTTCCTTGTCCCCCATTTATTATTTTACTTAGTATATTTTGTAAACGACGTAGGTATTTTATATGTAACAAACTATTTTTTTATACCTCTTAACTATGTAGACTCAGGAAATTTCCGGCTCTATGAGTTAGTAGTTTGGCTTAAAAGATATTTTCTTTATTTTGAAAATCTTTATTACTTAATTATTTCTATACCTTTTTTTATTATCATAAATAATCTAAATAAAAAAATAATTTACTCAAAAGATTTCATGAGTGACATTATCTACTTAGGCATATCTTTTTCTTTTTATTTTATTGCTGGTCACAACTATCAGCACCATCTCTTTTATTTAATAGCATTTATAGCTATATTCACCTCTCACATAGCAAACCTATTAAATAAATCCCTTTTCTCTTTATTAATCTTTATTTGTACTTTCCAAGTAATTATAAATTTATTTCCAAGTTCATTTAATAATCTTAAATCTCTTGAAGAAACCTATGAGAATTATCCACTTTATTCTCTTTCTCAAGAAATTGAACAATATTATTCTGATAAAAACTACAGTGTTCTTGCAGTTGATAAAGTATTAACATTATTTTACTTAGAAAAACAAAATATTTCTTACATCGTGCACCCTTTCAATCACTATGAAACTTATATTGTAGATTCATTAATCCAGACTCAAAAATTACAGACCAATAAGAACTCGCATCTAAGTTTCAGCATAGAACAAGAACCAGATGTAGTTATTTGCCTACCTACACAAATCATTTCTGGCAATCCTACAGCTTCTGATATTTTTAACTGTGAGGTAACTGATTACAAAAAAAACTATCAGAAGTTAGATACTCAAATTTACAATAATAATTTAAATAAAGAATATTATCTTGATCCATATGCAAAAATGAGAGTTTACATCAAAGACAGTTGATTTAAAGACTGTCAGTTTTATATAAAAATAATGAAGCAATAAGTAAATAAAAGAGCATATTTATTCTGTCATAGCCATAAATTCTAAAGACTATATATATAGTTGAAATCGATAAAAGGTTTATGAGTAAATAAAAATTAAATTTTACGAAGTGGAGTAAGTAAATTTCAATAAATGGTCTGAAGAAATAGATTAGAAACAAACATAAGACTGGTACGGATAAAGATATCAATATATATAAATTTAGTTCGTTAAATTCAGAAATAATTTTTGTTTTTTCTAAGTCTAAGAAAAACTGATAAACATTAGCATTTGAACTAAAAAATAAAACAGAATAGTTCATTAGTGATAGACCAATAAATCTTATAATATTTCTAGTCAACATATTCACCTAACTCCTTATTACAAAAAACATTTTTAATATTAAATCTTATAAATAGTTTAGCTTCAAGGTCTGTTAAGTTCTTAAAGGCATCATTTGAAATAAATTATATAATTATCAATACTCTCACTTTTCACATTTATTGAATCTATATTTTCATTAGTAACATAAAAATCGCTAGTTAATAATATCTCATCAATATCACTATTACCCCATTTCTCTCTTACATAAAAGTTATTAGAGTACGTAACCCCTTTTCTTGGTATAAATAAATTTGGGTTCCAGAATACCAATTTTTTATCGAATTGAGGATTTTCTTCATATAAGTCTTGGAGTCTGTTGATGACCAAGTCTATTTGTAGTATTACATCTTCTGGATTAGAAACATTTTCATATCCTAACTCATAATTTGCGACAAATTTTTTATCTGAATAGTGTCTATCAATATTTCCAACTAGCCCCCCTATGATTATTAAAACAAAAACTATTATTAATTTACTCGAACTATTTTTTTTTACATTTCTAAAAATAGATATCACAAGTAGTACAAATGGAAAATTCAAATACCATATAAAACTTCTCTCAATAAAAAATAGATAAAAAATAAAATAAGTAAAAAACGAAACGATAAATAAAACTGATATTTCATCCTTAGCATTTAATGCATTTATACCTGTATACAGGGCAAGTATAATAATTAACAATACAAGTATTTCCGATAACCCATTCGGTATGGTAAACACTCTTCCTATCTGCTGAATCCATCCGCTAGCGTAAGAAATACTAAAAATCTCTTCTTGCCCATATGTGCCCTGTGATAGAACCCAATTTAAATAATTTTTATAAAAATTTGGTAATTCAAAGTTCATAAACTTGACAGTGGGTATTAATAATATTGGATTCACCATTATCATACTTGAAATTCCTATAAATAAGCTTTTAATAGTAAAAGTGATTTTTTCTGATGACTTTATTAGTAACCTAATAAATACTAAAATTGAGAAAAGCCCAAAATTTATTTTTATAAATGATGCGACTCCTAAGAAAAATATTGTCTTAATGTATTCATTCTTTTTAAAAAAGTAAAGAGCAATTGCAATAAATAATAATCCAACAACTTCTGGTTTTGGGAATCTATGTAATGTATCTACTCCTGGCAATGAGTACATAGCTAGAAGGAATAGCCATCGATAGTTTTTCTTTATAAAAAGTTCACTTAGAATCCATGCTGAAATGACATAAAGTAAGATATTAAAAATTCTAGATAGTGTAATCACTAATGTGTCTCCAAAAAAAGTAAATGGCCCTATGAATAATGTAAAAATATTTGACCATAGCCTACCGTATCTTAGGTCACCTCCATACGAAACTTCTGTCACCAAAATTAAGAATTTTTTTAATATATTATTTTCAACATCACTGTACCGACCATAAACATCATCTAATAACCAGATATCATAAATATCATCAATAATAACTCTTTCGTCCATAAAGATAATTTCATATTCATTAAACTTAAATGCGTAGTAAATATAAAAAAACACAATAGAAATATATGAAAATTTGTATAATTTATTGTTACTATCAAATAAATGGAAAAACAATTTGTTCATAATGTATAACAATGATACCAATAATTCATAGGGTAAATAACCCAGAGGAGTTAATTAATATTCCACAAAATTGTGGAGTAGAAGTTGATATAAGGTTTAGCGAGAGCAAATTAGTTTTAGGACACGACCTTTTAGAAGATAAATTTGACTTTATACAGTATTTAAATGTATACGATCACAACTTGCTTGTCGCAAATATAAAAGAATCAGGCACTGAAATGCAGACCATTGATGCGTTGAATAAGGCCAAAGTTAGCAATTTTTTTTTGCTAGACACAGAGTTTCCATATATTCTTCAAAACTATGCTGAATTTGGTGAGTTCTTGTGTGTGAGATATTCCAGTTATGAGAGTATATACTCAGTTGAACCATTTATCGGAAAAATAAAATGGCTTTGGGTAGATACATATCAAGATTTTGAACTAGACAAACATACAGCTTCAATCATGAAAAATTTTAGCATTTGCTTAGTCTCCCCAAGCAGGTGGAACACCAAGTTGCCCCAGGGTCACTTTATCGATAAGTTTGCAGATAATAATTTAACAATTGAGGCGATAATGGTTTCGCAAAATGAAAGTTATGATTTTTGATAGATTTATTTTTTACTTATTTTAAAATTCTCGCGAACTATTCTTTTTTATACATTTTTTTATTTTTTCAAGGTAGAGCTTTTTTATTAGTACTAAATCGTCTATTGATAAAAGAAAAAAAATTACCAACAAAAATTCTTGAAATAAAAGCAAGTATATTGTATCCCATTATTGGGATTTTATATGTTGGAAATATATTAGTAATTACAAATTTTTTTATAAAACTTAATAGCGGCGTCTCTTATTCAGTTATATTTTTAACTCTTTTGCCAAATTTTTTAGACACTACCAAAAAGGGAATAGAAATCAGCTTAAATCAGTTCATATACTATCTTTTTATCCCAGCAGTCTTATTGGTAAGCTCTTCGGATATAAACTTTCATTATGACGCTGGTTACTATCACCTAAATCATCAAAACTGGTTACGAGAATCCAACATAATACTTGGAATGACAAATATATTTTGGCCATTTGGAATCTCCTCAATCTATGAGTATTTATCTGCAATGTTATGGACATCCAAAAGCTTAGTAAATATACACTATTTATCAGTAGTATTCATACATTTTCTATACTCTTTCTTATTTTTTAACTTATTCGAGTCTAAAAATCTAAAATTTAGAAATGCATCGCTGCTTCTTATAATTTTTTCGATATTAGATAATTTTGGATATTCAGGTGGGAGGAATGGATTTATTTATATCCAGGAAGTTGCAAAACAAGACATATCTCTATCAATTTTGATTATCTTTTTGAGTCTTGTAATTTTATATCAGTTGTCTAAGAAAAAAATAAAAGAAATAGATATTACCCTTATACCTCTTTTTTCACTTTTTATACTTCAAATAAAAGTAAGTGGCGTAATCATTTTTTATTTAACTTTTCTTTTTATACTCTATTTACTTTTCAATAAAATAACTAGTCTAAATAGAATCCTCTTATTGAATGTTCCATCAATATTTTTGGGGCTCGTATGGTTACTAAAAAACTACCTTATAAGTGGTTGCTTTATTTATCCGCTATCAATTACCTGTATTAATTCTTTTGCATGGTTTAGTAAATCAGATGTAATAAAAGTAGAAAATTATACAACCGAAACTAGTTATTCATTTATGCAATATTTTCTTTCTGAAAATCTCAAGTTTAATGATTGGATTTTTGATTTTTTTAATTCATTTGGAGTATTTTCAGAATATTATAAATCTTTTTATACAAATTTTTTCATATCATTCTTACTAATTTGCACCCTGGCATTATTAATTTTTCAAGTAGATAAAAATAGTAAATTCATTTTATTCTCAATATTTTCATATTTGTTAACATACACTACTTATATTATTTTTTATGGTCCTATACCCAGATACTCTATAGGCCTTCTCTCTATTTTTATAATGACTGTTACTTTTTTCATTAAAGAACCCAGAGTCCAATTTCCGCTTATGTTGAAGTTAGGTGCTTTCACTTTGTCATTAGTTTTACTTCCAAGAATTAATTCATACATTAATTTATATGAAAATAAAAATATATCGTTGTATTACCCAGTTGAAGAAATTCAAGAGATTACAAATTTAAGTAAAATTTTGTGGCATAAACCTTCAGATGGAGATCAATGTTGGATTGACATCAGCTGTAGAAACGAGGATGGAGGACTAACTTTTAAAGAGACATTTATTTTTAAAACTGCAAATAAAATAGATATTTAATTTTGCCGTATACGTTCCATTAATAGATTTACTAAATAAATAAAAGTTAGCATAAGTGAAATGAATAGATAATTTCTATCTATGAAGTTATCTGGATCAGGATTGTTCCACATTGTTAAATATAAGTAATAAAATATTATTGGGAAGCTATATAGAAGCTTTTGCAAAAAATTCTTATTTAAATTAAAATATCCAAAAATAATTAATATGTTTATAAAATTTCCTAAACTGTAATAAATAAACCTCATAGGGTACCATCCAATAAGAGACCAGAAAAAATAAAGTACAGTAAAACTTAAAAACAGTTCGCGTGGAGTATTTTTAAGCCTTATAGACATTAAGATATAAAGAATTGCGAATATACTCGGAATTAAAAGATACATTAAAAGATCAGAAGTACCTTCTGCGTAACATTTTATAAAACCTGGTATTCGGTGACAGAAGTATTCACCATACTTTCTGTTACCTCCTGTGAAATAATCAATTATCCAACTAAACTGCTGATAAGTTTCAGTATTTGTATCAAAAATAGTTAATCCACGGACTGTAAAAAATAGCCTATATCCCAGAAATGGTATAAAAAAGGCAATAATTTGTTTAACTACATCAAAAAATCTTAATTTATGGCTGCTCAAAATAACTAGCAGCAGATAAATAATCATTCCAATTAGAGAAACCCTATTAGCTAAAAACAAAATTCCAAATATAAAAGAGTATGGATAATAAAGCTCTTTATTTAATTTGTAAAAATACACAGGCAAAATCATCAGTAATAATGTAAACATTTGATTTGAAGGTTCAAATATTCCCCACTTGGCAATGGGTGTTAATAGGTTAAATATTACTAGTAGTCCTAGATCTCCAATGTTCAAGTTCTGTGGGTTAACAACTTTTAATATAAAGAAAAGTGCTAAATTTAAAATAATCAGATGAATGAATGTTAATGATATTAATAAACCAAGAGTTTGACTAATTTTAAGAAGCAAGAAAATGGGTGTAAATAATAAATTTGCCAAATAAACCATGGCAATATATAGGGGACGTTGTTGGTATGAATGTTCAGTTAGTAATATAGTATTAAATTTTTCAAATCCTTTAAAGTATTCTGCTTGATCACAGCTTTTGGGGTAATTAAAAGAATAATTATTATTTAGCAGTTCTATGTCAATGGGGCCGATTGTTGTACATACATAATAATCTGGTTCAAAAAAGGTTGAATTGAATAAAAAATAGCCAATTAGTAAAGCAAATACAGCTGAAAATAGTAAAAGAAAGAGAAGTAATTTGGAATTATTTTTAAGCATTTATGTGTTTATAATACACAACTTATTATTAATTAATATTCTTATAGTTTGAGTTTATATGAGGAAAGTTCATTAAAATTGTATGTTATGAAACCTTTAGTAAGCATAGTAATACCAACATATGAAAATTTTGAAGGTCTTTTAAGGGCGCTTGAAAGTGTCTATTCTCAAACATATGAATTTTATGAAGTAATAATCATCAACGACGGTTCATCTGATAAGAGGTATCTTGAATATAAATTTAAACAAGGCACAAAACTTATCTCTTTAACAAAGAATTCAGTTGAGGAAAAAGGTTATTTTTCTGACAGCATAAGGAATAAAGGAATCAATATTGCAAGTGGTAAATATATCGCATTCTTAGATGATGATGATTACTGGCTAAAAGATAAACTTGAAAAACAAATCAATATTTTAGAGTCTACAGAAAACAGCATGACATGCACAGAGGCCTATGCTTCTCATGGTCTTTATCAAAAAAATAAACCTGGTCAACTTTATATTGGAGAATTAAATTATAAAGAAGTGTCTAAAATCTATAAAAATTCAGGATCAAAATGGGATTTCACACTTAATAAATATTACTTTAAATTTCACATTCCTAGTATTTGGAATCTGAAATTTATTTCAATTCATAACTGTATTATTACCTCAAGCGTTGTTGTTGAGAAAAGTCTTATAGATAAGATAGGAGGATTTAGAGAGATTCCAGATAAAAAAAGATATTCAGACTGGGATTGCTGGATTGGTCTACTCACCCACACAGATTGTGTTTATATAAAGGAGCCTTTATTGCATTACAACTTATCTCCTGGACTAAATGTTAATCCAACTTAATTATGTTTAACTTTTTATACTGTTTTGATAATAATTATAATGTTCCAGCATTTTGTTCAATCTTATCGCTCTTAGAGAACGTGGAAGAAAAAATCAATATTGTCATAATGCATAAAAGTATGGAAAGCTTTAAAGAATTTCCTAAAGCCATTACAGAACACAGAAATATTAATAAATTAAATATACATACAGTGAAAACAGATAATTATAAATTTCCAAATATTGAGGGAACACATATAAGTGAAGCTACATACTATCGACTGCTTATAGAAGACTATGTTGATAAAGAGTTAGATAGCTTAATTTACTTAGACTGTGATGTTATTTGTATAGACAATCCATTAGAAAAGTTTAAGAATTTATTAATTCAACTTAAAAATTCAAAGTCAATAGTTGGCGTATTGCCTGAGCCGGGAATGTTTAATTATGGAAAAGAGAATTATAATTTAGAACATACCTACTTTAATGCTGGGGTGATGGTCATAGATTACAGAAAATGGAAAGAAGCAGGGCTTAAAGAAATATTTTTTGAAATCATAAATGATTATGATAAAAAGCTTAAGTATTGGGATCAAGATGTTTTGAATATATACTTTAATAAAAAGTATATAGAAATACCTCCAGATTTAAATTTTAAAGTCGACATGGAAGTAGCTGAAAAAAATGGTGAATATCATAATGTCAATTTGCTACATTATTCAGGTAAATTTAAGCCTTGGTCAATAAAGGGGGCTCTTAATTACAACTCCGAATATTTTCAAGAAAGCTATAGAAAATTATTCAATACTAAATATTATTTCTTGTTTAACTATAAAAAAAATGCCATAAAAGACTTGTTTAGAGGACTTTTCAACCTGTCTATAATGACAACAAAATATCCTAAAAGTTTTATTTATATTGCCTTAAGAATGATAATTAGGGGTTAATGTCAGTAGTTAAATTTAATTTCTCCGACATACTTCTCTATATTATTTAGAATTTTTGGATCTGTCCAAGACAAACAGCATTCTGGAATGATTGTCCCTAATGACAAAACGGTATAAATAACTAAAACACTCACTGTTAGTGTATACCTATTATCTCGACTCTCTCTTTTCCCGTTGTAAGCAAATAAAAAGAAATACAAATAAAAAATTATTATGAACCATCTACCCCAGTCCCAACCAATTAAAAAAATTGAGTAAGACAAGAAAAGGATGGGATTATTTTTATGTAGATTGATTACATAAGTTTTAAACTGTTTAAAAGATCCAGAAAAAGAAACAACATATAAAGTGAAAAATTTTAGTCCAAGAATATACAACCAATAGAATGCATTTCCAGATAAAAAGACTCTTAATGGGAGTACGAGACCCCTCTTTAAGGACCAACCAATTGCTCTAATCCCATCCACCGTGTAATCTTTAAGCAAATTCTTATCATATGGATGAAGATTCTCAAAAATAAGGTTACTAATTTGAGAAGTACCTTTATTTAGTATGATAATTACTGACAGTACTCCACTAAATATTAAATATAAATTTTCTAACTTAAAATATCTATATGAAAAAATATTTGATTCTTTTACTAATACATAAATGAATGGCAAAAATATTATCAACATACCTTCATGGACAAGACAGGTTACGACAGTTAAGATTATGAGGTATATTGGTACAAAAAAGCGTATATATTTATTGGAACTCTTTCTCAAAAGTAGTAGAAAAATAATAAAAAGATTAAAAACAAATACTTCTTTTCTGTGGTAAATAATATCGTAAGATACTAAATTGAGAAATCCAAATGAACTTATTAAAAATAACGAATACTGATATAGCTTAATACCACTTAAATATAGAAAAATAGACGAAGAAAACATAAATAATAGAAAGTTGTAAAAAATAAAATTCTGAACTATTGAGTAAGCTGGCCCATCTCCAGCGATTGTTTCAAAAATTTCCCCTAAAAAGCCTCTTCTTACGAATATATTATCAGGATAGCTTATTAGCATTTCAGAAAATGACCAAGCACTCCAAATTAATGACTCAGAGTCAACGGTTTTAACTTTAATTAAATAGAAACATAAAAACAGGACGGCGAGGTTAAATGAGTATAAAAATATTTTTTTAAGATCTAATTTCATTAAACCAGTTTAACGTTTTTTTTGAAGACTTACATACTTAGTCAGTATGTCTTTTATATTTTTGGCTAAGTTAAATTATTTTAAATTAAAATTGTATTGTGAGATTAATGCAAATTAATTTAAAAAAATATTTATTTGTACTAATATTTTTATTCAGCACTTTATCTAGTTATGTCTTAGGAGATTTATATTATACTGCAACAAGTGGACCCGACTATTACAGATATTCTAAATATTTTCAATACTTCTTTGGAAACATAGAAAGTACAAATTTAGAGCAGGGCTTAATATACTATTTTCTAAATGCATATTCTCTTTCAATAAAAAACTTTAATTTTGGTGATTACTATTTTTTAGAAAATGTAAGTCACAGTATTCAAAATACTAATTTTATAATTTATATAATATTTCTAACTGGAGCCTATAAATTACTTAAAATATACCGATTTAAGGATCAAACCACTCTTCTTGTGTTGTCTACTTTAAATTTCTTTCCTCCGCTAATGGCAGTGAGACTTATTTATAAACCTGAAATCCTAATTCTTGCTTTATTTATTTGGTGTCTAGTTGCTTTAAGCTTATTTAAAGAAACAAACAATCGTAAATTCTTGATATATTTTGTATGCATCTTTACTTTACTTTCTACAATAAAAGCAACAGGAACAGTTATTGTTTTTTTTGTGTTAATTTATATTTACTTTGACACAATCATCAAATTTAACCTTAAAACTATTAGCTTACTATCAATCATTTCAGTACCTATTCTTGTAGTTTTAACTATTGAAAATCACAATGCAAATAATTTGTACTTTATCCAGCATCAGACAACAAGTAATTATTTATTTACTGCTGATTACTCATTCATCTACAACTTCAACCCAATACTATTTTTTGAACAACCTTTGAGACACAGTCAGAACGATTCATTAATTGGGATATTGTTACTGGAAACCTTTGATGATTATTTTACGATATACTGGAACAACGATACTAGTTTATTTTATCAGAATAGAGTTTCTGTAATTCATCCCTACTTGCGACAATATCTATCAGTAGTTATGACAATTTTGCTGTATTTTTTCATTTTCACTAAATCAAGAAAATTTACTAAGTATACAAAATTAATTAGATCTCCTTTAATTGGCATAGCAATCATGGTATTAATTTGTTTATTTATACAATTTGACCCCTCCACAGGAGATATGATGAAAAATTATTACTACTCCAACTTGCTCGTAGTGTCTTTTATGTTTCTGGCAGCGACAATTTATCGTAATTTAAGTTTTGTAAAAGGTTTTGCGATATTTGGTATTTTTACAATACTAAGTCTATTTATTATGGGTTTTCCAAAATACGATTCAGAACTTTTCAACTCTAAAATAAACCAAAATATCCAAACTTCTTCTTATTGTAAAATATTAACAGGAATTACTGATCTTCAGACAGAATGTATAGACACTGAAGAAGAGATTTGTGAATTGCTTTTTAATGGTCAAGAAAAAGTCATTTCTAAAAATGGGGAGCTAACTACATCAATATTTGAACTTAGTCCAAATTACAGCTTTACTCAAAACCAATCAAAACCATACTCTAACTTTGATGAATGCCATCAGTTTCACTCAGATAAAAATAATAACGATAATTTAAGCCTCAACATTAAGAAGTTTCCAATTTTCAACATTATATTTTTCTTATTTATATTGGTAATTAAAGCCGATATGTTTTTTAATAATTTTCAAAATAAAAGAAATGTGAAGAATTATTTATAATTCAAAACAAAACAATATAATTAAATGATGAAAGATAATCTAGCTGTAAAGAAAAAAGTATTTGATGTAAATTTACATCTCTCAGATTCAAGTTTAGTTATTCAAAACTTTGGTAATGCAAGTCAAAGATTTGAGAATTCTTTTATTATCAAGCCAAGTGGAATTAATCTAAAAAAACATAACCATAATGATATGGTGACAATGGATATGGAAGGTAATCTTCTTGAAGAAGCCTTAAAACCCTCTTCTGATGAACCCACTCACAGAGTCATTTACAACAGCAGCAACTATGTTGGGGGAATTGTTCATACCCATTCGAAGTATGCAACAGCGTATGCCCAAGCTGCCACAGAAATTGAGAATTATGGCACAACTCACTCAGACTTTTCCCAAGATAATATCTTGGTAACAGATCCACTAAACGAATCAGAAGTTGATAAAGATTATGAACTAAATACGGGACACAAAATAATTGAAAAGCTCCGTTTAAATAAAATTGATTTCAGCGAAACACCAGGAATTCTATCTGTAAGACATGGCGTATTTGCATGGGGAGTAGATATTGATGAGGCTTATCGAAATGCTGAAATTATTGAGTATATTGCCGAGTTAGCTTTCTTAACAAATAGAATAACTAATAATCCAAAAACAATAGAGGAATACATAGCATCAAAACATTTTCAGAGAAAACATGGTCCAAATAAGTACTATGGACAATAAATTTTATGTAGCGCTTTACAAAAATAGATTTATATTACTATATACAATTTTTGGCTTTCTTAGTTTGCTATTGGAGAACTTTCTGAGGAATTATTTTATCGGGTTTTTTGATATGGCCATAGCAAATTTTTTATCAATATCACTCGGTATTGGTTTTGCCTATTTAATGAATATCAGATATAACTTTAAAGTACCACAACATAGATTTAAAATTTCTATGGTGTATTTTGTAATAGTTTCTGTATTTTCTCTGATGTTACAAGTATTTATAGGAAACATAGCAAGTCTTAATTTTATACAGAACAGGTTTATTTTATCGGGAGCATGTTTTGTTATAGCCTACTTGTTACATAAAAAATTTACATTCAAGGACTATCAAAAAACAGGAGTTGCTATTCATTTAAATTCCAAAAATAATGTTGATGAGATATATGAAAAAATTGGTAATTATCCTGATTTTATACATCTTGATTTAATAGACGAAACTTTTAATGAGTCCAATATTTCAACTGAGATAGAAAAAATAAAACAAGTACAGTCTTTATGGCCAAATAAAAAAATACAGCTTCATATAATGTCCAATAATCCAATATATTGGATACATCAAGTTCAAAAATATGAACTTGAATTATTTTTTCATTTCGAATCACATGATCAACTACAAAAATTAGTCCAAGACTACAAAAATCTTAATTTAGGAGTTGTTATTGATTTAAGCACAAAGAGAAAAGATATTTTAGAAATAGTTAATTTTGTTAAGAATATAATGGTTCTTTGTATTGACCAACCTGGTATTTCAGGACAAAAATTTAGTGAAGAAGTTAAAAATATAATTGACTATTTAATTGATATTACAAAAAATAAAGATAACCGAATTATCCTTGACGGAGGTTTAACTCCACAAATTGTATCTCGATTTAGTGTTCACGAAGTCATATCAGCTTCGTCAATTTTAATGAGCAAAAACTCTCCATTAAAATTAATAGACTTTCAAACTTCAAATAAATATACACAATAATTATGAAAAGTAGTAATAAATTAACAAATGACATACTGGAAGTCTTAAATTCCAATGAAAATATAATATCTTCTTCAATTGTAGGTTCAATAATTGAAAAAGATATTGCTGATATTGCTGATATTGACATTGTGGTAATACTAGATCAAGTAAGCTTAAAAAAAATATCTCAAATAAAAAATGATTTACTAAATCTTTCGCCTTTGGACTACAGAATTAAAAAAAATTTTTTAATAAATGACACATTCGGACCTTTAAAGTTTAATGATAAAAAAACATTAGTTTTTCACCTCATGATTTATGATGTTAATTCTCACATTGAACATGTTATTAAATCTCCATTTACATGTTACGATTGGGAGCGTTCAAATTTATACATCAAACAGAAATTATCTGAAATCTATAGTCCACGAATGCTTATGTTTTCTGATTTTACTTCAACAAGGCGAAGTATAAAATCTTACCTAGAGGATTTAGAAAATGGAATAATTACTTATCGAAAGTATGTAAACAACCCGAATGGAGAAATAGTTCAAAAACAGGAACATTTTATCTTAGATGAAAAACATTCAGTTGAATATGGATACCATATTATCAAAAACACAATATCAAATCTTATAAAAATAATCCAAAAGAACAACATTAAGTATTCTGAAAAAGATTTTAAAGAGAAGTGGAAAACTTTTTTCCCTGATAATTACGCAAAATTCATTGATGTCTTCAATGTAGTTGAAGAATATAAAAAAAGTCAATTAACATCCAATAGTGATTTTAAGAAAGATATAAAATCTTTTTTAATTGATGTTTATCAGTTAGTAGACAATACCTATAACGAAGCACAAAAGATATTACTTATCCGCCATCTTAAGACAGATCAAAATGATGGAAGGTTTTTGGGTCAGAACAGTGATCCAGGCATAATAGAAAATCAAAAAGTTCCAGAAGCAGCAGATAGTATGAAAGAATTAGATTACATTACGTTTTCATCACCTATGAAAAGAGCTATTGAAACTGTAGAAAAGCTTGGTTTAAAATTAGACAAAAAAGATAATCGACTCAATGAATTTAATTATGGCTTGGCAGAGGGTAAATATTTTCAAGATGTTGTTAAAGAATTTCCCGAAATAACAAAAAAAATTAATAGTAATGAAGATTTTAAATTTCCAAGTGGTGAAGATTATGCCGACATTCTTTCACGAATTAAAAATTTCATTGATGATGAAAAAGATAATTTAATTTGTATTACCCACCAGGGTCCCTTAAGAAGTCTTGTTGGAGAATTTTTTAATATACCAAAATACCAATGGCATAAAATCCAAATTCCATATGCTACACCTTTTGAAGTATTGATTGTTAATAAAAAATATTATTTAAACATTGATAGAAACCTATTTAAGGAAATATTTAAGGAATTTTAATGGTTGAAACAAAAGCTAAATTAGGTTTCTTTTTAAAACCTAGTAGTACATATCTAGAAAAGCTTCAAACTGAAAAGAACGATTTACTAGATCTAAACCTACCAAGTCATTTCATAAAAGATATCCCTCATTTGACTTTACTTCATGGAGTTTACAAAAATAAAAAAAAGATAGTTAATGATTTTTTAACTTCCACATTGAACATTAACTTACCATTAGAAGTAAAAGTTTTAAAACCACATATTTTTTATAACGATGTTGAAAATGGGTTCCATTCCCTAACATATCTTTTTGAAAAAAACTCTGAAATAATAAACATTCAACAAAAAATAATAGATAAATTTAAACCAGATACATCGAGTAAATTTTATAGCTTAGATGCTATTTATGAAAAAAATATAAAACAATATAATTACCCATTTGTTGGAAACGATTTATTACCACATATCACATTAGGCAACATCAAGATGGATGAAAAAGATATTTTTTTAAAAACCTTTCTCAAAAAAGACTTTATTAGGAAAATTAAGTTTGACTCCATTTTCATAGGAGAAATTCATAATGATGATTTAGTAATATTACAGGAGCGATCATGAGATACAATGTTGTATTGATGGCTGGCAAGGGACAGCGGTTTTTAGATGCTGATTTTGTAGTACCAAAACCACTCCTTCCCGTAAAAGGCAGTATGATGTTTGAGAGAAGTATAGAAAATTTTCCGGCATGTGATGAGTGGATTTTTGTTATAAATGAAACTATAAATAAACATCAAAAATTTCAAAATTTTTTGGATAAGTTTCCTGAAAAGTTTCAAGTTTTAACTTTAAGTAATCTCACTAACGGTCAAGCGACTTCATGTTATGAAGCTATAAAAAATTTAGATGAAAATTCCTCAATTTTCGTTGGCTCTTGTGATACTATTTTTGAAAAAAAATTAATTATTGATGAACTTCACAACCATAATTTAATAGTTTATACATCTAGACCAACAAGGAATCAACTTGACAATAGTAGCTCTTATGGTTGGGTCTACCAGGCTAAAAATTCATTTAAAGTATTTTGTAAAGAAAAAATTAATAAAAGTGATGAAATGAATATACTTTTAGGATACTTTTTCTTTGATAAAATTTCTACCTTTAAACAAGGATATAACCACATAAATGATCACAAACTTTTTGTTAACAATGAATTGTATATTGATGTTATAGCAAGAGAGCTTGCTAAAAAACAATATAAGTTAACTCAAGAAATAGTAAATTCTCATGTAGTTGGAACCCCTGCAGAATACAGGTATTATTTAACGATATGAATGTTGACATCATAATTCCTTGCTTCAATGAGGATAAGAATATTAAAACCCTAGTTAATTCCTGGGAGGAAGTCCTGTCTAGAAATCCAAACTTTTTTGTTTGGTTTGTAGACAATGGATCTACAGATTCCACAAATAAGAATCTAATGAATTGTCTAAGTAATATAAATTCTGAAAACATGAAAGTTCTTACAATTCGGGAAAATAAAGGATACGGTAACGGCATCAAGTATGGGATATCAAATTCAAAAAATGAAATTGTTTGCTGGACACACGCTGATTTACAAATTCCCTCAGTAGATGTAGAACAAATAATTAACGAGCATTTAATGCTTAAAAATAACAAAGTAGTCATGAAAGGAACAAGAATTAATAGAAATAGATTAGACCAATTTTTTACATTTATGATGAGTGTCATTGGGTATCTATTTACAGGTCAATTTATAAGAGATATAAATGCACAACCTAAAATTGTTAGTAGAAAATTGTTAGCTGATATAGACAATTATCCTGATGATTTTTTATTGGATGCCCACCTTCTATATAAATTAAAAAAACAAGGAATAAGTATTAACTCTAGAAACTCAAATTTTCTTAAAAGAGAAGCAAATAATTCAAAAGGTGGAGGCAGTCTCTTGGGAAAAATTAAATTATCAACAAAGACAATTAAATATTTCCTTAATTTTCATTAGTTAAGGTTACAACAGTGAAGAAATTTGATTTATCAATTTTGTAATAATTGTAGTTTGCAGAACATTTAGTGACAGCCCAACACTGGTCTCCCTCCTTCGGTATAAATCTATCATCATACGCGAGCAACTCTGGAATAGGTATTGGGTGTATTGGATTATTAAAAAAATCAAAAGATTTATAAGAATTGATTCTAACAATTGAAACAATTGAAAACAGTACCAAAAAATATATTATTTTGGGTTTTATGTTAAACCTCGGGACTCTTTTATAGCCAACTATAAAAATAATTATTAATTGTGTTGCAACAAAATATCTTAAGTGTGGGCTGTAGTAAAAGAAAAAGAGGATGTTGAATGTAATCAAAGCTATTAAATAGTTAGTGTTTTTTTCATATGAATTTTTTTTCTTTTGGAAAAATAAAAAATAAATAATAAAAAGTGAAAAAATAAAATTTGTAAGAATTATTCCATTTATTTGATATTCAAGAAATTCCCTAAACCAATCTCCAAGAGAACTGTTAAAGTCATATGCGATACTGTACATTTGAGCAGATCTTAATGTGGTGTTAGTGTAGTCAGAATTAAACCAGCTAAGTGTGTCAATACATGACATTTCAAGAGGGTAAATCAAACATCCTGTTTGTAAGGTTGTTTTAAGAGTCCAAAAAATTCCTACAGTAAAATTTGAAAATAGCACAATTTTTGTTGACTTAGTTAGCAGCTTTTTTTTAATTATTTGATAGAGAAATACTAAATAAATCATAAATATTGTTATTCCACTAACTTTCAATTCCCATATAAATAAGGCAAAAATAGTAGGAATAATTATTTCAAATATATTGAGACTCTGCTTCTTTATATTTATGAAAATTAATATGGTTGTAACAAAGTAAAGAATAGCTATTGTCATGTCTTGCTTGCCTAAGCTTTGAATATAAAGAAAACCGTTTCTTCCACCATTCATTCCAAGGTTATCTAATAATGAAAAAGCTAAAATTGCTAAACCTGCATTGTTTAGAGCTTTATTATTTTTCATAAACAACAGATTTAATAAAAATTCATAAAATAATATTAAAAAAATTAAATTCAAAAATTGTAAAAGAACATAGGTTGTATCGAACCACAAAGCAGCAGAGATATAGTCATAAATCGAACCTATTCCTAACGGACCATAAATGTTAGAAATACCTTGGATTAAGTTACTCTCTCTTATTAAAGCCTGAAATTGCAAGTGATATAATCCGGAATCATAATGATAAGCTAGATCATATGAGGAAATCAATAATATAAAATATAGTAGAAAATTTCTGAGACTCTTTTTAAACATTTTCCAATTTGGAAAAACCATAATGTTTGGGATTAAAAAAATACCTATTAAAAATATTAAGGGGCTATTAATAGGTTTGAAAAAATTTAATAAAAAAAGATAATTTCCAAATAGAACCATTCCAATACTTGCATAAAATATGTATATATTAAATCCAGAAACTTTTAGATCATCAACATTTTTAAATTTTGAAATACATAAAAGAAGTCCTCTACCTAAAAAAAAGAAAATAAAATAAAAAAGAATAAATTTTATTAAAAAAAATATAAAACTGTTAGCTATAAACATTATGGAATTAATTTTACATTACTAATAAGTCTTAAATGTGAAGAGTTAATATTATCTCTTAATAAATAAAAATACGATATTATAAAAGGTCAAGTAATCAGTGAATACACAATTTTTTTATAGCTTTAATACAAACATGATTGCTTAAATAGTTTTATACTGTTTCCAAGAATTACCAATTCCGATTAGTATTTACTGATGAAGTCATCTTCAATACTTTCTCCTACATCGATTGAAAGAATAAATTTTAGAGGTGACATTCATGGCCTTAGGGGATTAGCAGTAATTTCAGTTGTCTTTTATCACAGTAACTTTGAATTTTTAAAAGGAGGCTGGTTAGGTGTAGATATATTTTTTCTTATTTCTGGATATTTAATTTCTAATATAATTATTGCAGAATTAAATAGTGGTAAATTTAGTTTTCGTGCATTTTATAAAAGACGTATAAGAAGAATCCTTCCTGCGCTACTATCTACGCTAACAATTACATCAGTATTTTCATATTGGCTTTTAACACCAAAAAGCCTTATTGAATATTCAGAAGCTATGATTTCATCAATATTTTTCTACTCAAATTATTATTTTCAAAATCTAGATTTTTATAATACAGATCCAGCTAAGTTTAATCCATTACTTCATATCTGGACTCTGTCTGTAGAGGAACAATTTTACCTGGTTTTCCCTTTGATATTATTTGTTATTTACAAATATTTTAAAAAAGGTTTATTTATATTTGTAAGCTCTATTTTTTTAGTTTCCATACTACTTAATTCTACGACACAAGAAATATCAAAATTTTATCAAATTGAATTTCGTGTGTGGGAGTTTCTATTAGGTACAATTCTTGTATTTTTCAATTTAAAAAGAAAATACAATTTTCTGAACTATTTTGGAATGATGACAGTAGTGTTTTCTTTAGTATATTACGAAGATTCTACGTTGAATTTGAACAGTGTCGAGCCAAAAATCACAGCCTTAACCGGGGTAGTTTTAATGATTATCAGTGAAGGATCTAAAATTACTAGTTTGTTAGAAAATAAATACTTAGCATTTTTAGGTACATTATCTTATTCACTTTATTTATTACACCAACCTTTTTTCGCACTTGCTAGAGTGTTCGTAAAAAAATATAATTTTACTCTTGATAACTTAGATTATCTTATATTGATTCTTCTGTTAATTTTTATCGCTAACTTAAACTTTAAATTTGTTGAAAGTTATTTTTTGGCTAGTAAAAATTTTTCTACCTTACTTTTATTTAGTTCTACAAGCATTATATTGTTAGTTACATTTTCAGTCTTTTCATTTAATACTGATGGTTACAAAGGCAGGTACGACTCCATGCCTTCGTCTATATTATTTTATTCCACAAATACTAATCTTTATCCATCAGATCAAGATTATGAATTGTTTAATAATTTTGAATGTGATGGTTCACCTAAAGACAAGGAGGCCCTTATTTTTGTTGGGGATTCGCAATTAAACACCCTAAGCGTCGATATTCTTCAAAATTATAAAAATCTAAGCTGTCATTACACCGTTAGCTTTATAACAAACCCTAAAGGAAGATGTCTACTTTCAAAACAAAATGACACAGGTAAATTAAATGTATGTACAGATGAATTTTTTAATAATTTTATTTCGGACCTCAATACTCAAAAAGCA
>Ga0222718_10001749_pt1 | contig 20181 bp, 24 predicted proteins | sample C33_27DmetaG_FD_165045 | JGI IMG/M metagenome (GOLD analysis project Ga0222718, IMG submission 165045) | Estuarine water microbial communities from San Francisco Bay, California, United States - C33_27D | ecosystem: Environmental > Aquatic > Marine > Unclassified | place: USA: California... | reverse complement strand
ATTAAAACCAGTAGCTTGTTTAATTTTTACACCAGCAATAACAACTTCATTAAATTTTACAATAGGTTTCATATATTTATGCATAGAAACATTCCATTCTACATCTGTAACAATTACTTCAGCTTGTTCGTGTGTTAATATAGATTTAAAAGCAAAAGCATATTTGGGATTTTTACCATTAATAACTTTATGAATTTTATTATTATATACAACAATACCATCAACTTCATAATTACTTTCTCTTCTTCTTAATTCTAAATGATTAGATAAGGATTGTAAATTAATATTATCTAAATCCCATAATGTATAATAAGCACATTTGATATTATTTTTAGCAAAATAATTAAAAACATCTTGAATTTTCATTTTAGGAGATAGAATATCATATGCTAGAAATTCAATATTACTCATTAAATCTTTATTAATAATTTTAGAATGAATTGCTCCAGCAACAACATTTCTAGCATTTGAACCAATATCTTTTATTTTTTCCCAATTAGTTCTTGAAATAATTAATTCACCTCTAATAGCAAATTTCTTATCAGTAATATTAGGAAAAGTAATATAATTTCTTAAATGCGATATATCTTGTCCTTCAGTACCATTACCTCTTGTATAAATCTTAATATCATCATCATTTTTATAAAATAAACAAGATATACCATCTAATTTATCTGATATAATAGATGAACCATCATATTTTTTTTTCCAATTATCAATAGCTTTTTCATCATCCTTAATTTTATCTAGAGAACCCATCCAAAAAGGTAATTTAACTTTTGTTTCTTCGTCAGCACCAACTCTTTTAAAATAAGGATTTTTAGGGTCTAATTTTTTTAAATAATCTTTAAGTAAATCATACATATCATCACTTACAAGTGTTGAACTTGTATTAAAAAATGCAGTATCACATTGTTGTAAAAAAGATATAATATCTTTTTTATTTTTAGTTTTTAAATAATTAATAGGGTCTTTTAATAAGGATTGTATATCCATTTATTAGTAATAAATATATAATAATATCATTTTTTATATAATAAAGAAATATTATATAAAAATAATTTAAAAGTTTGAATAGTAGTTTTCAAATAATTAAGTACGTCATTAATATTAATAGGAATCTAATATATTAATAAATCTCTAAAAATAAAAAAATATAATATATATTAATATAGATTATTTAAAACTAGTCTTTGATATCAACCCCTGCTTCAAGATGATGATCGTAGTCATATGGACGAATAAATTCAACATATTCATCTAAATATTCGTCATCTTCAGAATTATATATTTTTGCTTTTTCTTTACCGACAATTGCTTCCGTAAGAGCATTTATATTAAATGCAGGTTCATCAAGAATAATATGCTTTTTTTTATAAAGAGATAAATCAATATCTAGTTTTTTAATAATAATTTTTGCATCATTTTCCAAGTCTTCATATGCGTCTTGATCCCAAAATTCAAGATGACGACTATTACAACTTCTACACATACGTACATTTGTAAGATTAAGTGTATATGTAGAAAGTGGGTACGAAAAACAACCATACATTCCACCAGTATGCGGTTTAAATTCAAACCTATATTGATTATTTTTTATTTTTACGGGTTTAGATTCATGGGTTTTGGAATTACAAGGACCGGGACAAAACTTGATGTTAGAAACATCAATAGTGATAGAATAAGCAGTCATATTTGCTTGTAAAGTTATAAAGAGTGAATCGGTTATTTCAGGAGTTTGCGAAATAGACAAATCTCTAATTGTCTAGATTATTATATAATCAAATTAATCATTTTTTTTTATATTATAATTTTTTTACCCATTTTCAAATTTGGATCGAAATATGCAAAATTAAAAAAAAAATGATTAATTAGAATTAAATTTAGTATTATCAACTAAGAAGCGCAAGCGACAAGCAACTACAACACTCAGAAAACAAACTACTCAAAATGACTACCCAGACCCAGAAGATCATCAATGAGTTCTCCACTCTTGTGGATACTGAAAAGGAATACACTCGTAACGAACTTGGCAAGATGCTTACTGAGGTTTATCGCCAGATTACTTGTGAGAAACCCAATAAGTCTGAAGATAAACTTAAGAAGAAATCAAAAAAGAATAAGGATTCTGATGAGGAAACTGAACCCAAGAAGAAACGCGAACCTACCAAATACAACCTCTTTGTCAAGGAGCAAATGCCTCTTATCAAGGAAGAGTTTCCCGATTTGAATCGTCAAGATCTGATGAGGAAGGTTGGTGAAATGTGGAAGAATAAAAAGAAAGATGACTAAAATAATGAGTAAAAAAGTAAATAAATAAAAAAGGAAAAAAACCTTTTTTATTTTTTTTTTATATATTTTTTTCAAATTTGGATCGAAATATGCAAAATATAAAAAAAAATGATTTTTTGAATTAAATTTAGTAACACCACAAAAAAGGACAAAAGACAAGCAACCCCAACCCAGCAGCAAACAACCCTACTCAAAATGACTACCCAGACCCAGAAGATCATTGATGAGTTCTCCACTCTTGTGGATACTGAGAAGGAATACACTCGTAACGAACTTGGTAAAATGCTTACTGAGGTTTATCGCCAAATTACTTCTGATAAACCCAAGAAGTCTGAGGTGAAACCCAAGAAGAATTCTAAAAAGAATAAGGATTCTGATGAGGAAACTGAACCCAAGAAGAAACGCGAACCTACCAAATACAACATCTTTGTAAAGGAGCAAATGCCTCTTATCAAAGAAGAGTTTCCTGATTTGAATCGTCAAGATCTGATGAGAAAGATTGGTGAAATGTGGAAGAATACAAAGAAAGATGAGTCGAATAATGAGTAAAATAATAAAGTAAAAAAATAAAAAAAGTAAAAAACTTTTTTTATTTTTAGATTCAAATTTGGATCGAAATATGCAAAATATAAAAAAAAATGATTTTTTTGAGTTAAATTTAATAACATCGCAAAGAAGAAGAAAAGTCAAGCAATCCTAACACAGAAGCAAACAACCCTACTTAAAATGATTAGTCTGACCCAGAAGATCATAAACGAGTTCTCGAGTCGTGTAGATCCAAATATTGAATACACGAGAAATGAATTGGGAAAAATGCTAACAAAGATATATCATGAGATTAAGAACCCAGTAAAACCTAAAAAGCAAATTCCAAAAAAAGAAGTCCCAAAAAAAGAAATCCCGAAAAAGAAAATATATAAAAATATTTTTGTTTCAGAATCATTAAAAATTAAAATAAAAAAAATGTTGTCTCTTGCATCTCATCCAAGAACAAATGATATAGAATCAGAACATGCTAAAAATATAGCAGAAAAACTGTTAAAAAATAACAATCTAAAAATAGAAGATATTTTAAAAAAATACGACAAACAAGATATGGAAATTTCACAAAATTACAAGCGTAGATGGAGATAAAAGTAAAATTATATATTATATACAACCATATAAGCATCTGAATTTTTTTTTAAAATTTTTGTACTATCATTGTATATAGTAATATTAAGATCATCATATAAAATAAATTTATCATTAAATTCATCTTTGCAAATAGCATAATAATGACCACCATTTAAATTGCCAACATGCATACCAATTGAAGAAAAAGTATAAAAACTTTGTAAATTAAGATCAGATAAAATACATCCTTTTTTAATATTAATTTTATTATTAATATCAATGGGTTTAATATTTTTATTATTAATATCAGAATATCTTTTAATTAAAAAAATTAAAGTATTAGGCAATTTCCATAATTTATGACTTTTAATATATGGGGTACATTTATTACATTTTTCACATTTCCATTCATCCTGATGAAAAGTGGTTTCTAAATAATTACGTAATAATGAAGTTAATGTAATAGAAGTATCGGTATTATCAGGTAAATCTAATTGTATAGAATTGAATGGTTCGAAATTATATGACATATAATTACAATTATTGCATTTAATAGTATTTAGTAAAATACCTTGAGTATTTTTTAACCAATTACTAGTTTTATTATCATTTAAATTATTGATAATACATTCTACCTTATTATTAATATTAGGATGATTTAAATGCATATTATCATATTCTTTTAAATATAATAATTTATTAGTAGGTTTAAAAATTTCATTAACAATTTTATCATTTAATAAATACCATAATTCAGTTATATCTATTTGTTCTCCATATTTAAAATTATTTAAATAAGAGTACAGTGCATTTATAAATTTATTAGGACTAACAGAATTCTTATCAATATATAAAATTTTTAAAATTTCTTTTAATTCGATAGATAATGTTTTTTCGGGTATATCTTCATTTAAAATAGAATTTCTTAAAAATTTATTTCTACATATAATTTGAATTAAACTATTAATAGCACATGTAGAACCTAAATTTTTTAATCCTTGCATTACTATTTTTATATATTTTTTATATTTTATATAAAAAAAAAAAATGATTAATATCTTAAGAAAGATTAAGTTAATAGTTAATATGAATAGTAGTATAAATTACAATACATTTTATAATACAATTTATGATGAAGATTTACATGATTATATAAATGGAAATATTATTATTAATATGAAAATGTTAAATAATAGTGCTTCGGATAATAATATTATGACAAAAAATATTATTATTGATTATTATCTAAATTTATATAAGATTGAATCAACAAAAGAAATTTATAATGTATATTCGGAAATGTATGATAAAATTATTTTAGAAAATAAATGTAATATCAAAAAAAATAATAAAATTATTCCATATTATAAAACAAAAGAATATCAAGATGATATGAAAGAGTATGAAGAAAATAAAGAATACGAAGAAGATAAAAAAATGCATTATAATGCATATTTTGGAAGATATAATGATTTACTTCATATAATTGATTATTATAAAAAAATTAGAGAAGAAGAAGAAAATAAAATAAATAATTACGAACAAGAAAAAGATTTTGAGGAATATTCAGATTATGAATCTGATTATGATTATAATGAAGATCAATATATTAATGAATATGAAGAAGATATTTATTCAGATGAAGAATATTAAAAAATTAAAAAATTAAAAATTAATATATATTTTTTTTATTAGGTCCTCCATTTATGACCGCATGTAATACATGTAAAGAAAATAGTCATTGATTCATCACCTGATCTAGTTTGTAATTCTTGATAAGAGATTTTATTATTTTTACATTTACCGCATTTAATAGAATCGGTCATAGAAACCAGTTTGATTTCATATGCTTCTTTTAATTTACGATTATGTTTTTCAATAATAGTAGTCCATTTTTCAGGAAATAATTCTTCCTTAGACATATATGCTAATTCGTGAGGTAAAAATTTTTTATCTTTTAATCTAATAATTAGATTATTATTACCTAAATAAGAATTTTCAAGTAAATTAGAATATATTGCTCTAGCAATATTAATATATATATTTTGAAATGAAATATTAGTCCATGATAATTGAATTTTTTGTAATGTAGCATAATCTAATGAAGCATTAAAAATACCAATTTCTAAATCATTCAATTCAATATCACTTATAATAGTAAATTTTTTTTTTAATAATATTTTAAAATTATCTCTAATTTCATTATTATTATATTCAATATTTTTTGATGTCATATAATTTATTATTAATAATGATAATTATTAATTAATGTCAATTTTTTATATCAAAATATAAAAAAAATGATATTAATAATAATTATATTTATAATTAAAATGAAAACAGAAATCATTATTAATAAATTTATAAATTTAGTAGATATTAATAAAAAATATAGTTTATCCGAAATTTTAAAGATATTGGATAGTATTTATTTAAAGGAAAAAAAAACAAAAAAAAGAAATCCTACATTATATAATTTATTTGTTAAAAAACATTATTCTATACTTCATATTAAATATCCATTTTTTAATCGCGGATTAATAATGAAACAATGTTCTATTATGTGGAATGCAGCTAAACGAGAAAATATTAATGCTTTTGAATATGATTTTTATGATTAATAATTTTGTTGTAATTGATATAAAATAAATTAATAAATCTATATAGTACTAATCGCATAAAAAACAAATAAAAAAGATTGTATAAAATCTTTTTTATTTGTTTTTATATTACAATCCAATATCTCTTTGCATAATAATCAAATCAAAATCTGTATTTTCATTAAAATGCATATCGAAAATACCTTGGTATTTAATAACAATGGGATCTAGATTTTCATCAGTACATGCAAAATAATGATTAATATTATTATTTGAAAACATATAAATAAAATTCTTACATGGGTAACCACGAATATCATTTATATTATCGCCGAAAAATTGAGTAATTTTTTTTTTTGATTTAATAATTTCATTATCAGAAACATGAAGCCAGTCTTTTCGTACTTGTTCTAAAAATTCCATATCAATTTTAGACATAGATTTTTGAATCCATTGACCTCCGCGAGCATCAACGATATTTGAGTGAGAATTGGCGAGATTACAAGGTGACATTTATTTATAATATAAAAAAAATAAATAAAAATCATTTTTTTTTAAACTTTGATATATTATTTATCAAATTCAAAATTTGAATGATAATTGTATTAAGAAGATGAAAATCATGTCGAGAAGTGTTTTTCATAATTTGTAATTGACCTTATAATATTTAATATATATATAAAAATAATATACATAATGTATTATTAATGCACTGCAATGATAATAGATGATTATTTATTTTATACTAAAGAATATAAACAAAAATATGGAGAAAAAACAGTAGTATTAATGCAAGTTGGGAAATTTTTTGAATTATATGCAATAGATGATGACACGGAATCATATATATATAAAATAGGAGATTTATGTAATATATCAATAGTGAAAAAAAATAAAAATATAAAAGAAGTTAATTTACATAATCCATTAATGGCAGGATTTCCATTATATGTTATTTCAAAATATCAAAATATATTATTAGAAAATAATTATACTATAGTAATGATAGAACAGATATCAGAGGCACCGCAACCGATAAGAAAATTAACAGAAATTTTAAGTCCAGGAATGAATGTAAATGTAAATTCAAAAAAAAGTAATTATATGATGACAATATATTATGAGAAAATAAAAGAATTATTTGTAGTGGGAATCGCGGGAATAGATATATCAACGGGTTCGAGTTTTGTTTATGAAGTGGGTTCAACAAAAGATGATTTAGAATTTGCAAATAATGAAGTATTTCGTTTAATTATATCATATAATCCATGTGAATTAATATTTATATCAAATAATAGTATAAATGAAGAAGATAAAAAAGAAATTATAAAAAATGCAAATATAAATAATATAATGACACATTATATATGGAATTCATATGAATATATTGATATTATTGATAATATAAAATATCAAAAAACAATATTAAGTAAAGTATATAATAAAATAAAAAATCAATTATCAATAATAGAATCATTAAATTTAGAATTATTAAATTTAGGAAGAACAGCATTTTGTTGTCTATTACAATTTTCATATAATCATAATGCAGATATAACAAATAATATATTAAAACCAAATATTCTAGGAAATGATAGATTTTTAAATTTAGAATATGATAGTGTATTACAATTAAATTTAATTAGTTTAAATAATAATGAGAAATCATTAATAAATATTTTAAATCGTTGTAACACATCATTTGGATCGAGATTATTTAAAGAAAGATTATTACAACCAATTGTAGATAAGAATATATTAAATGATAGATATAATAATATAGAAAAAATGTTAAAAGAAACATTATTTAAAAGATTATCTAAATATCTAAATAAAATATTAGATTTAGAAAGAATAAAAAGGAAAATTATAATAAATAAATTACACCCTCATGAATGGTGTGGATTTGATTCATCATTAGAGAATGTATTAGAAATATTTAAATTATTAGAATTAGAAGAAGAAGAAAAAATAGTAAAAAAAATAATAGAATCATATAGTATATTAAATTTAGATAATGCGAGCAAATATAATATAAACGAAATAAATGGAAATATATTTAATGAAGGAGTTTATAAAGATATAGATGAATTAGAAAAAAGATATGATATAATATATGAAAAAATCAAAAAAGAATGTGAAATTATATCAAAATTAGGTAATAACGAAGATACGAATTGTAAAATAGAATATTCAGATAAAGAAGGATATTATATATATATAACTAAAAAAAGATATGATAATGCGAAGAAAATTTCACCATTAATTATTAATAGTTATAAAACAATTAATTTTTCAAAACAAAATTATTATAAATTAATATCGAAAGAATTAGAAAAAAACACATCTGAATTATATAATATATCATCAAATATAAGTGAATTATCAATTAAATATTATAAAAATTTTGTAAATAATTTTATAGAATTAAATGAAAGAAATTTAGAAAAAATAATTAATAAAATAGCAAATATAGATATAACATGTTGTAATGCCAAAAATGCATATGAATTTAGATATTATCGTCCAAATATAATTAATAATGAAAATAATTCAGGATTAATAAAAGGAAAAGATATAAGACATCCTATAATTGAAAGATTAAATACAAATATTAAATATGTAGGTAATAATATTGAATTATCAGAAAATGGTATATTATTATATGGTATAAATGCTTCGGGAAAAAGTTCGTTAATGAAAACAATAGGATTAAATATAATTATGGCACAATGTGGAATGTTTGTACCATCAGATGAATTTAATTATAGTCCATATCATAATATATTTACGAGAATTTCAGGTGCAGATAATATTTATAAAGGCATGAGTAGTTTTACAGTAGAAATGTCAGAATTAAGAAATATATTACAGAGATGTGATAAGAATAGTTTAGTATTAGGAGATGAAGTATGTAATGGGACGGAATCAATATCAGGAATTTCAATAGTGGCAGCGGCAATAGATAAATTAATAAATAAATCAGCAAGTTTCATATTTGCAACACATTTACACGAATTAGTAAATATAAATATAATTAAATATAATATAAATAAAAAATTGCTAAATATATTTCATTTACATATCAGAATAGAAAATGATGTTATTCATTATGAACGAATAATAAAAGAAGGGAAAGGATCATCAGTATATGGTATTGAAGTATGTAAAGCATTAGATATGCCAAAGGATTTTATGTTAATTGCGGAAAAAATAAGAAAAGAAATACAGGGTTATGATACTTTTATAATTGGTTTAGATAAATCACATTATAATAAAAAAATAATAATTGATAAATGTAATGTATGTGGAGATAATGTAGATGATATTCATCATATTAATTATCAATGCAATGCAAATAGTGATGGATATTTCAAAAATTATCATAAAAATATAGAACATAATTTAGTACCATTATGTAAAAATTGTCATAAAAAAGAACATAAAAATGAAATATCAATAAAAGGATTTGAAGAAACAAGCGAAGGAATAAAATTAAAAGTGGAAATGAATGAAAAGAATATAGAAGAAAATATTAATAATCAAGAAAAAGGAAAAAATGTTGAAGAAAATATAAATAATGATGATATTATAAATATAAAAAAATATATATTATGTAATAAGCAAAAAGAATGGTATATGAGAAATACAAAAACGAGTAAATTTAAATTATGTGAATGTGATAAGAAAATAATAACAAAATTAAACAAAATATTGAAAAGTAATTTAGATATTATACCAGATGTATTATATGAACTATTAAGAGATAATACATTATAAAAATTATATAGATTTTTTTAATTTAGGAATTAAAACATATTTATTATATATATCAGTTAATTCTCTAAATGTATTTTTTAATAATAATAATAATTCCGACATACAATTATAATATTCGACTTTTTTAAATTTATTACTAATAATATAACTATAAATTTTATTAATATCTTTAATGTATTTAGATAAAAAAAATATCATATTAATTATTAATTTTATTATAATCTTTATATAATAGACAAATTTTTAGAATTTATTAAATAATTTAATTCTTCATATGAAACAGTTTCATTTTGAATTAATAATTTAGCTAAAGAATGTAATAGATCTATATTATTTAATAATAATTTTTTAGCATATAAATAACAAGAATTAACCAATAAATCAACTTCGTTATCAATTATTCTTCTAGTATCTAATGATATATAGTGATTATTATTAATATAAACATTACCTAATATATCAGACATGCCAAATTCAGTAATCATTTGTCTTGCAATATAAGTAACTTTTTCAAAATCATTAGCGGCATTAATAGTAATTTCTTGATAACCAAAAATTATTTCTTCAGCGATACGACCAGCGAGTGCAACTGATATAATAGATTTCAAATAATGTCTAGTATATAAACCATAATTTAATGTATCTTCATCGGGAGTAAATAATGTTAAACCCCTATTATTACCACGTGGTGTAATTGTTATTTTTGTAACACAATCGAAATTATTAGTGAATGTACCAACAATAGCGTGACCTGCTTCATGATATGCAATTATTTTTTTTTGATGTTTTGATATAACATAATTTTTTTTAATAGCACCTAAAGTGATTCTATCTAAAGCATTAAATATTTCAGTATTTCCAATTACTGTTAAATTATAACGAGCTGTTAATATTGCAGCTTCATTCATTAAATTAGCGAGATCAGCGCCAGAAAAACCAGGAGTTCGTAGTGCTATTAAATTTAAATTAATATCAGTATCTATAGACTTATTTTTTGAATATAATTTTAATATATCTTTACGTCCTTTTAAATTGGGAATATCTATAAATACTTTTCTATCAAATCTACCTGGTCTCAATAGTGCATCATCTAATATATTTATACGATTTGTTGCACCAATAACAATAATATTTTGATTATCTTCAAATCCATCCATTTCTGTTAATAATTGATTAAGTGTTTGATCTCTTTCATCGCTATTTGGTGCATTATTACTGCGTCTTTTTTTTCCGATAGCATCAATTTCGTCAATAAATATAATAGATGGAGATAATTGTTTAGCAGTTTCAAATAATGTACGAACTCGTGCAGCTCCAGTTCCAACATACATTTCTATAAATTCTGAACCCGAAATATAAAAAAAAGGAACTTTAGCTTCACCGGCGACAGCTTTTGCTAATAAAGTTTTTCCGCTACCGGGAGGTCCTTCTAATAAAATACCACGTGGAATCGTTGCTCCCAATGCTGTAAATTTATCTGATTCTTTTAAAAAATCAACAATTTCTTCTAATTCAATTTTTGCATTATCAATACCAATTACATCATCGAAAGTTATTGTAACATTATTAAATGTTTTTAAATTAAAATTATTATATAAATCAGAAATTCCTAAATTATTATTAATTCTATTAGAAATTATAGACAAACATGATAATATTATTAATCCAAATATAATATATTTAAATACATAATCAATAATGATTAATTTTTTATCAGTATAAAGGACTTGAATATCTACATTATAATCATTTAATGTTTTTAATAAATTAGGATCATTAGGTAAAGCATTTAATTTATATTTATTATTATTAATATCAATAGCAATAATTTTGTTATTATTATCATAAAATATAGTCTTATCAATTTCATGATTTTCAATGGCTGATAAAAAATCAGAATATCTAAAATTTTTAAAATTATTATCCGTATTAATATTAATTTTATTTCTTATATTTTGAATTATATTTTTATTTTCAAAAAAATGAGGCATTTTATATGTAGAATGTAATTTAGTTTTTTGTAATTTTAAAAAATTATTATAAAAATATATATTTGTAAATGAATATGCATTTGTTATTAAAGTAAAAATAATAAATAATTTATTTAACATCTATTTAAAATATTATAATATAATTATTATTTATATAAAAAATGATATTATAATAATATCAAAATATAAAAAGAAAATTATTTTAAATATGATAAGAAATAAATTTTATATAAATAGAATAAGATATAAAAATATAAATTTATTTGAAAAATATATAATAATATTTGAAGAAGGTATTTATAAATTTTTATTATATGTAAATAATTAAATATCTACATTTGAGTAAAATATACTTTATTTTCTTTTTGTTTTATAATATCTTTATACGATAAAAAATTATAGTGTTTCATAATACTTCGAAATATTATTAAATCAAAATTATATAATTTTTGATTATCATTACTTAATAATAGTTTTCTATATTTTATATTTAAATTTTTTGTTTTATCTAATAAATTATCTACATATAATTTTAAAATTTTAAAGTCATTTGGTTTATCTTTTAGATATTCTTTGTACATTTCTAAAATAGCTCTAAATTCAAAATACATATGATATGGTTCATAATCTTTATTTAAGATTTTATAATATGGATTAAATAATATATTATGATTATCAGATAATGTGAAAGTTTCAGTGAAATCTGATAATATCCATAAATATCCCATATTTTTAATAAATATTACTTTTTTAAGAATATTAAAATCATATCCTAAATAATCAGTTGATTTTTCATCTATTTTATAATAATGTATATTATTTATATGTATATTACCATGCATAAATCCTGTTAATTTATGAAATAACATACATGCTAAAAATAATTGTTGTAATGCATTAATATGTAGATACGGATCACTATTTTTATTCATAAAATCTTGTAAATTTCCGTGTTCTTGTATAATAGTAACTTGATAAAGGTTAATATTTTTCATTAATATTCTCTTTAATGAGGGTATATGAATATTGATATTTGAATAATTCATATCTTCTAATAAACGAACATAAATCTGATTACCATAAGGATTTTCATTATTTCTTTCAAAATCTAATGTTATTACTTTCCATTTTTTAATAGAAGATGGGATTATATTTAATCTTACATTTTCGAAGAAAAAGTTTTGATGTTTAAATAAAAAGTGTTGTGAATTTATAGGAATAAATGACTTTTTTTTAATATTGTATTTACGATATAAGTCATCAATAATAAATTTAATAATATAATTAACATTCTTAATATTTTCAATTTTTTCAAAACTATTTTTAATATCACTAGGGAAATAATTATGTGATAATTTTTTTAAAACGAAATCAAATAATAATGTTCGTAATTCATTACTTTCTTTTAAAAAAATAGCATATTTACCATTATCAAAATTAATATGTTCATAGAAACTAGTTTTAAAATATGAATAAGTATAGTCATTAATTTTCTGAATAATTTGATTTAATCTTTCCTGATGTATATAGAAATTTTTAGAATTAGGTTTAGATTTACGTATATTTTTAATAATATTTATTATTAAATTTATAATATTTTTTCGAATATCATCCCTTTTTTTAAAAGTCAAACCATATATATTTTGTGAATAATATAGATCAATTTGTTTTTTTTCAAAATTATCATTGTAATTACCAATATAATTCTTAACAGCATATCTTACATTTTTAAAAAATCCCCCTCCCTCTATATGATTTATGGAAGTTTGTTTCATAAAGCTTACTATTATTATATATTATTTTTATAATATTCAAATAATATTTTGTATATTATAATGATTAAATGTTGCATTTATAATAGTTTTGACATTATCAACATTAACAGAATTACCTAATTGTTTATATGATATTTTATCATTTTCTGATAAAATAAAATCATCTGGAAATGATTGTAATCTAGCACATTCTCGTGGTGTAATATATCTTTTTTCTTTACCGTAAATTGGTATTTGAGAAATAGCAACGAGTGTAGGAAAATATTCACTTTTTTTAACTCTAATACCAGATTGTCTTATTTGAATAAAATAATTAAAAATAGAATCATTTTCTTTAATGATACCAGTTTGCCATTCTAATTTACCATAAATTTCTCTTTTTTGTAAAATATGTTTGTGTTTATTATACCAAATATCCCATTTATCTTTATATTTATTAATAATTTTTTTATTAGCAATTATATAGTCTTGTTTCCATTTAGGATAAATATCAAAATTTTTTTTTCTATCAAGAATATAAAATTCATGAATTAATATAGTAGGTGAAATTTTTTCACCTATATCAAATATTTTAATCATTTCATCCCATGCTTCTAAAACTTTTAAAATATCACCATTAATATAATATTTTTTATCGATATTAATTTTTTTATCAAGAAAATTATTAATTATAATTTTTTTATCTGAAATAGGCAATTTAATGTTTTCATTATTATATATATCTTTTCGTACACATACAAAATAAATCCTTTCTCTTTGTTGAGGTATACCATATTTATGAGGTGACATATTAAATAATTGTAAAATATAATTATTTTCTTCTAATTTATTTTTAATATATTTAATAACTTCACCATCACCAACTTTTAAAATGTGTTTAACATTTTCTAGAAACATAAATTTAGGATTTTTAACTTTTGCAATTCTGATAATTTCGTCAAAAAGTAACCCCCTATTATCTGAAAAAGTTTTTTTTTTACCAGCATTAGAAAATGTTTGACATGGAAATCCGGCACAAATTATATCAAAATCGGGAATATTATCAGGATCAATAGTTTTAATATTATTTAAAGGATCTATATTATAATTTAGTTTATAAATTATTTTACAATTTTTATCAATATCTGACGCGAGTACACAATTTAAATTAAAAGTTTTTAATGCTTGATGAAAACCACCTATACCACAAAATAAATCAATATAATTCATATTATAATAATATGATTAATTTAATAATATTTATATAAATATATAAATAGATTAAATAAATATGAATTATAACAATACAATAAATAATCAAAAAATAAACAAATTTGGACTTCATTCTATACCAAATCGTAATAATGAGAATAGTTCCATACCTAATAATGTTACTTATTATTATTCAAAATCACCTATTCAGAAATTAAAACCATTAGAAAAAATAATTACACCTCGATATGTAAGATTTAAAGAATCTGAAGAAATAATAAATAGTAATATAAAATATATAAAAGATATTAATAATAATACAAATAATGATAACATAAATTTATTCTTAGATCGTATAGATAATTTAGAATCATATATAATAAATATAAATAATAAACTAGATAAATTAATAATAGAAAGTGAAAAAAAAAATTAGAAAAAGTAGAATTTTTATAATTTAACCTTTAAAAGTATCAATATTATTATATTTGGTTTTTATATTATAAGGACAACCAATAGGTATAGAACAATTTTCAGGAATATTAGATTTAATATTAATTTTTAATTTACAAATAGGACATATTCTATTATCAAGTAATTTAGGAGTTATATTTTGTGGTTTTAAATCAATATTATTATTTCTAATAGATAATATACCATTTTTTTTATAATAAATAATAGCACAAATAGGATACATATATGATAAATATGGATTAAAATGAATAAATAATATAATAATTTTAAGAAATTTTAACATTTTATAATTATTATAAAATATGTAAATCATTTTTTTTATTAATTATTTAAAAATAATATAATAAATATATGTTTATTTAATAAATGCGAAATAATATTAATGGAGAAGAAATTGATTATAATATTATAAATTTAAAATGTATTGACGATATTAATAATAAAATAGGTTTAGTATTAGAAAGTAATATAAATGGAATGCTTAAATTATTAAATATAAATTATATAATAGATATTCCAAAAAGTGAGTTATTTTCTAAAATAGAAGATAATGATGATAATAATATATATAGTGATAATAATAACGAAATATATAAAGGTAATAAATATAATAAATCTATGTTATTTGATCCATTTGAATAAATAATGAATACATCAAATTTAGATATAATAAATAAAAATAATATAATAATATCAAATAATAATAATATAGAGAATAATTTGATTAAAATAAATGAAAAAAATCCAATATTAAATCAAAAAAAAAAAGAATTATTAATTAGAATAGAAAGATCAAAAAATGATTCTAGTACAAGATTGTTTATGGTAACAGAAGCATATGATAAATATTCATATGAATATTATATAATATCATTAACAATTTTAATATTATCTTCTGTAATAACATTTATTGAAGCATTAAGATTAACAATAATAGAATTAAATACAAAAGAAAGAATCCTATACAATGATAATTATTTTAGTTTAGTATTAAATATACTATTATTAATAACTGGAACAATTATAACAATATTAAGTAGTATAATAAGATTTAAAAATTATAGAGAAATATTAGAAGGGTTAAAAGAAGCACAAACTATTTTAGTTATATATAAAAATAAATACAATAGACAATATAATATTATAAAATATAATTTTATTAATACTATTATATCATGTGATGATATTATGAAAATATCAAATAAAATAACATCATATGATAAAATAGTTAAAAGTATTAATTATTTTCAATACATTAAAAATTCAGATATAATAGCATATAATAAATCAAAAGCAAAATTTGATATTGATATATATAAAATAAAAACAAATACTAGAAATGAATTTGAACTTATAACTAAAAATAAAGAACAAGAATATATAGAAATAAATAACAATAATGATATAGAAATAGAAAATAAAAACTATTATAAATATGAAAATATAAATAATATATTATTAAAAAAAGAAATATACAAATTAAATGCTTCAAAAAAAAAATTTGAATTAAATGACGAAGTTGATAAATTAAAAAAAGATGTTATAATATTAGAAACATCTATATAGTTACAATAATATTTATTGTTATACATTATTAAGATTTTTTATATGCCCCAAATTACAAGAATTATTATCAATTAATTCTAATTTAGAATTTTTTAAATCAATATTTTCATTTAAATCATCATTTTTCTTATTATCATCCATCCATAATAATTTATTAACTGCTGTAGGAGTTGTATTATTCGAATTTTTCTTTTTTTTTAAACCACTTGCGCCATTTAATTGCAATGGAATTGAACGCCCTTCCCATAAATCAATTACTTCTAATTTTATTTTTTTAGGAACATCTTCAAATTGACATTGAATTACATATGAATCATATTTTTCTGTAAAAATATTTATATTATTTTTTGAAATTTCTTCTTCTTCAATACCCTCTAATTGATGTGCTAGTTGTAAAAAATTATTACTTAAACTTTTAAATAATTCTACTTTTTCAGGAACTTTTAAATTATTTTGCAAAGCCAAAATTAACACACTTGCTCCATTTACAACAACATTTGGTATTTTCATATTACCTTTATCATCATCAAAAGAATTCATTATACACATAACAGAACTTGTCAAAATTAATGGAATTTGAAAAGCAAATTTAATTAAACTCCAATGTGCTGTAGCTTTTTGACATAAAACCGACATTGCTTCACATTTATCTAATAACATACCAAGTCTCTCTTCTTCTGGTATTTGAAATGAATGCATTCTTTTATAATAAGAATTATTCATTATTAATTATTGAAATAATTTATTCTATTCTAATGTAATTATATATAAAAATTTATTTATTAAAGAAATTATATCATTTAATATAAAATTTATATTTTTTTCATCTTTATTATTATAATTATAATTATTAATATTATCTCTAAAATTTATAATATATGGGATTAAATCATTACTATTATATGATATATTTATTTTAATATTATCTATATTAGTAGGCATTTCTTTATTATATAATATAATATATTGTTCAAAAAAATTATTGCTTAATAATAATATATTGTTATATAAATTATTTATATTATTATGTATAACATATTTATTAGTCATTAAATAATGTAACTTAATATAACATAAAAATTCATTAAATAAAATAAATAATTTTTCAAAATTATTTATTGTTCTATCATCATCTATATAACATATTTTTTTATGTTTTGGCATTTTATATTTTATATATTATATTTTTATATATTTTCTATTATTACATCACTATCATCAGTATTATCATCTTCTTGACTTTCATCATTTATTTTTAATTGTGTTAATTTATTAATATGAACTTCATGATTATTATCAAATATAACATTAGTTAGTTCTAAATCATCATCCTTATATTTAATATTATTATAACTATTTAATAAAACATAAGATAATTTATTTTCATTTATCAAAGTAGTTATCTGATCTCTATTATATTTATGGACAATATCTACTTTATTATCTTGAAAATTACGTTTCGAAATTGCGACTATATCACCTTTTTCAATTAAAACTCTTCTTGCAAATTTTCTTAGAGAGCCTCTTATTATTCCTATTGATTCATTACCACTATTTGAAATCACACTTACACGACAATTACCTAACATTTTTATAACATATGCATATTCTTCTGTTTCTAAATCAAGATCATAAGTATTTTCATAATTATTGTTTAAATGTTTTTTAATTTTCTTATTTCTAATAGATGTTTGATACATTTATTTATATATTATATAATAAATGCTTAAATATATATAAATATATTAATTATATATAATATATAATATATAATAATTATGTATATTTATTAATAAAAATGGATAATAATTTAAATAAACATACTGATAAAAACACACCCTTATTTTATATAAATGGAAATAACTATATTTGTAAAATTGTAAATATCATATCGCCAAATATTATTAAAGTTGTATTTAAACCGAATGATACATATATTAAAGTTAATTTAAAAATTAATAATATTATGTTATATAATAATGATGAAATTAATATTAAAGGTATTAAATATTTATATCATTTATTAACAGGAAATGAAGAAAAAGAGTATAATAATATGATAGATTTTTTTAATAATAATGATATATTATTTACAATGATAGTTTTATATTTTGACAAAGAAGGTTATATAATCGCGGATCTTTATGATGACAAAAATAAAACCATATCAGAATTAATGCTTGAGTCATCAAATGTAAAAAAATATATAAAATAAGTATATAAAAAAAATTATTATATTATAATATACTATATATAATTTTATGTATTTTAATGATATTTGGTCTTTTTATTTTCATGATCCATATAATATAGATTGGAGTATTAATAGTTTTAAATTTATATGTAATATAAGTAATATTGATGATTTTATTAAATTATACATAACTTTCAGGGAAATTATATTTAAAGGTATGTTTTTTATAATGAGAGAACATGTGCAACCAATATGGGAAGATGAAAATAATATAAATGGTGGTTGTTTTTCATTGAAAATTTATAAAGATAATATTAAAGAAAAATTATTCGAATTGTCGGCATTATTATTAGGTGAAAATTTAGGTAAAACTGATGAAATATCTAATAATATAAATGGAATTTCTATTAGTCCAAAAAAAAATTATTATATTATTAGAATTTGGATTAAAAATAATACTTTTGCTATTAAACAAAATTATAATATAGAAATGGCAAAATACACTACTGTTTTATATAAAAATCATAATCTATAAAAAAAACACTTTATAAAGTGTTTTTTTTTATTTTCTTCTCATTTTTTTTAAAAATTCATATTGAAATATTCCGAATCTTCTGCATATTTATAAATATTATTTATATCACTTTCAATATATTCTTTTTTAGAAGTGATATCTAGAATACTATAAATATTTTGAATAATAGAAAATGAATTATTATTAATAGAATCATATTCTTCGTCGATAATATCAGACCAATAGCGATTTTCATACATCATTCCAATTTGTTTGGTGCTAAATTTTGCATAGTATAAAATCATTTTTTTTTTAAATCTAATTTTTTTTATACATTTTCAAATTTGGATCGAAATATGTAGAATTAAAAAAAAAATGATTTTTAGAGTTAAATTTAGTAACATCACACTAACAAGCGCAAAAGACAAGCAACCCATCCCCACAGCAAACAACCCTATAAAAAATGACTACCCAGACTCAGAAGATCATCAATGAGTTCTCCACTCTTGTAGATACTGAGAAGGAATACACTCGTAACGAACTTGGTAAGATGCTTACTGAGGTTTATCGCCAGATTACTTGCGAGAAACCCAATAAGTCTGAAGAGAAACTTAAGAAGAAATCAAAAAAGAATAAGGATTCTGATGAGGAAACTGAACCCAAGAAGAAACGCGAACCTACCAAATAC
>Ga0222718_10001748_pt1 | contig 20205 bp, 22 predicted proteins | sample C33_27DmetaG_FD_165045 | JGI IMG/M metagenome (GOLD analysis project Ga0222718, IMG submission 165045) | Estuarine water microbial communities from San Francisco Bay, California, United States - C33_27D | ecosystem: Environmental > Aquatic > Marine > Unclassified | place: USA: California... | reverse complement strand
ACACTAAATAGTGATGCTGATTTTAAGTCTAATACAAGTTGATTAGTTGCCTCTTTTTCTGTTGTTGTTAGTGTATCACCACCACCCTCAACTGCGGTAAAGAATGCTTGTGCGTCAGGGTCATAAGTAAACTCATAAGTTAAATCACAAGCAGGTGCAGGTGTTGTAAGGTCAACAGGTCCTGCGGCTTTAACTGCTCTATACTTACTCGGGGTATAACTATAAGGTTTAAGTTGGTCTATAAGTGACTCTCTTTTCTCTTCCTCAGTTAACTCGGGTAAACGCTCAAACTCAGTATTACGGTAAGTCTTTTGTTTACCTAATATACCGTGTTTTACATAACGACCTAAACCCGACTTCCTATTTGGTCTTAGTTTACTCATATATTTATTTTAATTGGCTAAAAAGGGTGGGTTATTACACCCACCCCTTAATATATTATACTAACGTTAAAACGTCTGATAATGTTGATGACGATAAAGTCGTCATAGGTTCTTTACTATAAGTAGTGATTGTAACAGAGTAACCATTACGGTCTCCAAATGCAGTTCCTGACTCACCAGTACCTGCAGACACAAAGCCACCGTCAAAGTCACTTCCTAAGTACCAAATAACATCGTTGTTATCTTTTACAAATAAAACAATATTACGGTTCTGAGCCAATAACTTAAGTTGGTTTCTTTTATCCTGGTCCATTTTATTCATCACAGCCGTTACCGCCTGCTCAAAAAATGTAGTACCATTTTCAAGACTTACCTGAAAAGTCTCTGTCATATTACTTGTTTGTTTCTGTAGCTCAAAAGTGTACGTTGTACCCGTTCCTGTTGCTCCAGTTAAAACACCCTCACTACTATAGCTTGTCCCTGTGATTAGACCTGCAACGACGCTTAGCTCTTTAATTCCGCCAACGCTGGATGCACAACCTAATTCAATATTTGATGTATTTAGACAAGACATAATTTTATATATTTTTTAGTGAGTTTATTTATTACAAGTTATTTGTTACAAAGTACTCAGGGAATGCAATCTGAGCACCAATCTTAAAGTTAGAACGTACACGTACCTCGTCATTATCACGTGAGTAGAAAATGTCAAGTCTCTCTTCATCTGACATTAAATCTACACCTACAACCATATATTCTGCAGGCCCCATATATACGCCATTATCATTAATTCCGTTCGTACCTACAACTCTAAAGTTAGTTCCTGGATGTAGAGTAATGTACTCTTGCATTTGGTCTCCTTCAACAATAAAGTCTTGGTAGTAGTTAGATGTTCTTAAGTTAATAAGATATTTTCTGTAGTTAGACATACTCATCCAAATGATGATGTCGTCTCTGTCTGCTACCGCATTTGGTAACAACTCTACTAATTTATCAACCTCAGCCAAAGCGTTAGATGATGTGATAGCCGATGCACTAACTACTGGTACAACACCTGTAGTACCCGTTGAGATTAATGTAGCAAAACCATTAAAACAAGACGTACCAGTTGTACTTCTCCATAATTGCTCCTCTACATATTTCTGAATCTGAGCTACTTTCAACTGAGCAATTGCCTCCTCAAAAGGTACTGACTCGTTGTAAGAACCTGCATTTAAGAATGCTGATGCCCAGTATTGATTTAGGTCTCTAGGACATAAACTTTCGTTTACTTTTTTATCACAAACAGTAATGTCTCTTTGTGAAAATTCGGTTGTACCTGAAGAATTCCAGCCACAAGAACCGTCTTGCACGTTAAGTGTAGACGTTAAAAGGTTCAAAGCCTGGGTTCCCTTGATGCCACTTTGTACGTAGCACAACTCAGCAGTTTTACCTTTTACGATAGCTTCTGCTAATAACAATCCTCCTACCTCATCTGTGTACGTATTTAACGCTGTTAGGTCGAAAGAAAAATCGTGTTTTTTCATTTTATTTTCCATCTTTTAATAATGTTTATTTATTTATTTTTAAGTTGTCTTAGAGCCTCAAGTTTATTAACTTTTTTTGCTTTTAACCCTTTGACATAATCCTGTGTGCCCGCATTAAAATACTGACGGTCACCAGCAGGTTCTGCTGAGAACTTACTAAAGTCCTCACGTAGTTTATCATACTCTTCACGGATAACATTTAACTCACTTGACAAGTGGTTAAAGCCAGCTGTGAATACCTCTAATAATTCGTCTAACCCTTCGGTTGTGTCCTCGGTCAATTCAACCTCAACCTCTTCCTCAACCTCTTTGGTTACGATGTCTGTGATTACACCATCTAATACGGTAATAACTTTACCGTCTGCTGTCTCGTGGTCTCCATCAGGAGCCGCTGTTTTACCTTCCTCGGTTACAACAAAAAGAGCGTCACCTACTTTGAGTTCCTCAGTTTCAGTCTCAACAATAGTACCGTCAATTAGTTCGGCACTTACCATTTTAACCTCTTCCTCTTCAGTTACCTCAACCTCAGTTTCCATCTCTTCCTCTTTGTCCTCGTGTTCAGCACCAGCATAGTCAATAGCATCAATCACACCTTCTTTAACTTTTACTTTCATGCCGTCTTCCATTTCATACTCACCCTCCTCAGCAGGTATATGACCGTCAGGGGTTACGATGTAGATTGCTTTCTCAAGCTCTACGTCACCCTCAACTGTTAACTCCATACCCTCTTTGGTTTTGTAAGCACTAAATGTCTGTTGACCGAATAAAAGTTTCTTAATTCTTTCAATTGCTTCTTTACTGTTCATCTGTTACGTTATTTAACAAGTTTTTTATGTTCTCAATAAGGAGGTCGTCCTTACTGAATACGGCTTTCTCACCAAAGTAACCCTCTACTGAGAAGCCTGCATACTTACCAGATTTAATCTCACCCCATACTTTAGGACTGTCGGTTTTCATAGTTATAACCCACGAGCCCTTAGGGTAATCTAAACCTAATGCGTTTGCTTTATCATCGTATTTATCCTCAACTATCCAGCTTTCAACAACATACGTTTCCTCAGCTTGTAAAGCGGTGTGCTCAATATTAGTAGCATCTAACCTCTTTTCCTTCATAAACTTATAACTAAGTTTTTTAATGGTCTCCTCACTAAAGTAGACGTAGTATATCTCACCCGTTGGTGAGGTCCTTACGATTAGTTTATTAGGGACTAATGCAGCTCCCGTAATTTCCATTTTATCATCGTCATAGTTAAACGATAATTTAGGCTGACTGTTTTTAGACTCGGGTATACAGTTAGGAACTTCACGTCCGTCTTTTATTTTTGTACCGTAAGCAACCCACCCACTTTGACAAGGGTTAGGAGTAATAAACTCCTCACTTATGGTTTTACCAGTCTGATTAACATATGGTTGTAAACCACTTGTGTCTATTGCCATTTCCTCGTCAATCTCTTTTAGTTTTTTACTTGCCCACTCAATACCTTCTTTTCCGCCCCATGCATCTACCATAAGTAATGCACAACCGTCATCATAACTGTCTTGTTTCTCAGCATTTGCTAAGTGACGACCAAAGGCTGACATTCTGGCAATAATATCTCTACTTACCTTGTCACCGTTACAAAGTTGGGCTGACCTCGTCCATCCAACTCTTGTACCACAGTCAACACCTATACTCTCCTCTTTATACTTACGTGCTTTACAAGCCTTGTCTCTTGCATATTGTGGTACGTCATACATCTCAGCCATTTCCTCCTTCTCAGGGTGTTGGTAACATGGCATATAATACTCTTTACCGTTATAAGTGTGGGTATGGTAACCCTCACACCCTAAAAACTCAGCAACCTCAATAGCCTCGTCCTTATTGTCAAACAGAGGGTAGTTGTCAACTACGTCAACAAGAGCAAAGTTATAACTTTCTCTAAGTGCGTCATACCCGTTGTCAGCACTTGCTGTTGTGGTAGTGTCTTGTTGTGGTATATTCTGTTGTTCGTCTAAGTTACGTTGAGATGACCCTTTGTTAATAATACGGTTTTGAGCTTTACCTTTAGACTCGTCAATAGGTTTATATTGTAGTTTAATCCATCTGTGTCTACAGTTGAAAGAACCACGCCATTCAAATATATCATAAGACCCGAACTGGTCGTTTACACTACGGTCAGTAAGTGATTGTATGTCCTCAATACGGTATACTAAGTTTTTACTTAACATTTGGCTACAAAACGGTCTGTTCTTATTGTCTTTAGGACCTACATACTTGTACCTAACACGAGAAAAAGGGGTGTCCTCAACACTTACCTTGTTAGGGTCACTACTAATTTGTCCTACAAAAGCACCGTTATTTGGTAACTCCTCAACTTTAGCAATTTCCCATCCGTCCATATCACCGTCCTCACCTAAAGATGTAATAATTTCAGCCAATTCGTCCATCTCCTCGTCAGTTAATACCTCATATGGTTGTTTTTTAACTACCACCTCGTTAAAGGCAAGCCAATTTTCCATATGTGCAGGACGGTTTACAAGAGCAATACCGTCAATACCGACTGACGGGTCTTCCATAAACTCGTCATCTATCAAAAGTTCAACTATTTTCATAAACTTAGTCTATCTAATTCTAAATATAATAATAATGTAATATTGCGGAGATTAAATGATACTACGTGATTTAACTTGTCTGTCAAGTTGTGCCTCGTTACTTACCTCACCAGCTACAACATAAGTCTTTATTATCGGTGACTCACTTGTTTTAACGGGTTCTGGTCTACTTAAATCACCTGAAAAGCTTCTACCCCCACCTGCTTGATTAATGGTGCTTAAAAGGGGTGCAAACATGGCCGTTGACTGTGCGTTAATAACACTCTCACCGTTAGATAGTTGTGCCGTAATACTGTCACTTGTACCCGACCCTTCACCTGTCACTATACCACCTTCTCTATATTTAGGTTTTTTAGGTTTAGGTGGGTCTTGTACTCCTCTAATTTGTTTAACGGTTGCCAAACCTGCAGTTAATACGGTTGCGGTATTAACTATTTTAGCTATAACGTCAAACGGTGACGGTAATGTACTTGGTTGTCTTAATGCCTCAGTTACACCAAGGTACGTATTAACTAATGCTTTTGCTATTGCAGCTGCTTTACCTGCCTTTGTCTCTTCACCAAATATTTGTATAGCAACATCTAACCCTTGAAGCATTAGTTGTCTTTTCTGCATTTCAATAGCCATCTCACCATCAGCTAATGATTGTTCTGCCGCTAGTATTGCCTTGTTATAGTTCTCAGTTATTTGTAATATTTGTGCCTCTGTTAAGTCTTTGTTAACCAATTCAAGGTTTAACTTTTGTAATAAGAAGGACTTTAACTGTTCTAACTCTTGTTCGTTAGTTACGTTTTGTAATCCAATCATAATATCAATATCACTTCTAGCGGTGTCTAATCTTTTTTGTGCAGCGGCATCTCTTGCTGCTTGTCTTTCAGCCTCAGCCTCTTGCTCAGTTTTTGTAATCTCGTCCTCAATTTCTTGAACACTATTAAGGTATTTTTGTTGTGCTTGTTCTCTTAACTTTTGTTTGTTCTCCTCAGTAGTATTAAGTTGGTCTATAGTCTTTAAGTCAGCATCACGTTGTATCTCTAACTCTTTTCTTGCTCTTTCCTCATCGTCAGTAATAAGGTCAAGGTTAAGTTGTTGCTCAAAGTCAGCTAATGCTTGTAACTCAGCTTTACGTTTCTCAGCAGCCGCTTTTTGTTCTGCTCTACGTCTATCTCGTAGTGCCTTAGCTTGGTCTGCCAATTCCTTTTGTTTGTCAGCAGTCTCTTTTTGTCTGTTGTAAACCTCAGCCTCTGCCGCCGCTAACTCGTTTAACTGTTCTTTACTACTGTCACTTAAGTCTGCTAATGCCTTGAGGGCAGCATATCTGTCCTCAGCCAGTTTTTGTTCTTGTTTAGCAAGGGCAATCTCTTTTTGTCTAACCTGCTCAAGTGCTGCCTCTCTTTCGGCATAACTTAGGTTCTCATCATTAATCTTTTGTTTAGCCTCACTAATTAACTTGTTGGTCTTAGCCCTCTCTACATTAAGACTACGTTGTCTATCCTCTACTTGTTGTAGTTGTTTAGTTGCGTCGGCTGCCGCCTTAAACTCAGCAGCAATCTCAGCACCCACACCCTTGAATGCTCCCCTCATATCATTAGCGGCTCCCTTAAAGTCACCCTTAAAGAACTTAACAATAGCACCAGCAACTTTTAATACTCTATCACGGAGCACGTCTAATACGGCACTAACACCAGCCATAACCTGCTCCATTTGTTCGGCACCTGCCTTAGTTGAGGTAAAGGCTTTATATAAAGCCGTAACGGCAACCACAATAGCAGTAATAACGGCACCTATCGGGTTCATAGCCAATACCTTTAATGATTGACCGAAACCTTTAATACCTTGTATTACTCCGCCTATAGGACCTCCTATAGATGACAGACTATCACCTAAACTTTGTGACTTAACTTTAGCCTTCTCAAACTGCTTTTCAGCACCTTTTAATTCTTTATTTAAGTCCTTAAATTGCTTACTACCTAAAGGAGCTTTATTTAATTCGGACCTTAGTCCTGCAATACCCTCCTCAAAGTCGTCTATGGACTGAGCCACTTTCTCTACCTCTTGTATACCGTCACCAGTATCAATTTTTACAGTATATACAAATTCCTTTTTTGCCATAATCTATAACTAAATATAATTTTTTTATCTAGGACAGCTGAAACAGTCAGGGTAATCTAAACCGTTTTGACTATCTACTGGTATTCCCGTTGTGAAACTTATTACCTCAAAACATAATGATGGGTTAGAGGTTAGTTTTATTACCTTACCTGCAGGGTAAAAATTAGTTGAACTAATAATTCTTTGGTCTGAAGGATTATCACAATTCTCAACCAAATAAATTAACTCCGTTGCTGGTGATGGTGATGGAGTAGGTGTAGGGGTCGGTGTTGGTGTTGGTGACGGAGTAGGTGTTGGTTCGTCATCATACCAAGTATAGTCTAACTCAAACGTATTACAATTACAGTCAGTATATAAAGAAAGGATGTCATAAGTGTCATAAGTGTAAGCTGGGTTATAACTACCCCTTTGTACTAAATAACAGTAGTTATTAATTTTTACATAACCTCCAACAAGTGGGTATAATCCATAATGTAATTCACTCGTAGTATGAAAGTCAGCCACTTCTTCATCACAAGCAATTAAGTCGTAATAAACAATACCTCTGTCAGCATAGTCCCTTGTAATCTTAACTAATTCAACGTCACACAACCCTGCTGAGATGACGCTGGCGTTGCTAATTTTATTAATGCGGTATATTGTACCATCAACATAAATACGTTCGTTAAACTTAAGATTTTTAATCTCTTCAGGGGTTAAATACATTTTACATTTTACCAACCTTTGTTCTCTGTTGGTAAGGTCTAAAACATAATCCTCGTAATATAACTCATATAAATCTTTATATTTGGTTAGGTCATATTCGTCAGCACTAAACTTATCATTTTTATTCCATACCATAGCATGGGTAAGACCACTAACACCCCACGGATAAGTGGTTATTCTGTGATTATTATTCCACCAACTTTGTGGTACATCACCAACATCATAATAACCGTTAGTACCACCCCTCATTACATAATCTCTAAATGTTGGTACTCCAATACAACCCGTTCTAAATAATAATTTAGGTGTAGATTTATAAGGACTAAAAGTGGTGAATGTTGAACCGTCTTCGTTTTGTACCTCAGATACGTAATAACCTGGTAGGGTAAAACCTTTTATTTCGTCAGTTACCGATAATGTCTCATCAACAGATGCTGAGAATATATTATTAAACGAGGTTACCTTATCTCTATAGTCTGTTTGTAAAGGTAAAATATATTGCCCAAACTCCCTACTAGTTTTCTCTTTATAGCTTGAGTTGGTATTAGCAGCATCTTCCTTATACGTGTAATCTAATGTCCCGTTAAATATTGTAGATAACGGTTGTACGGTAATACCTTGACTTCTATCTACCTTGTCACTCCAGTCATAACTATTACCTTTTCCAATCCAGTCTTGTATAGGTTCTACTAATAAAGTTTTTTGGTTTTCAGGGTCGGGTACAATAATAAGGTTAAACAACCTATTTATACTCGTTACAAAGTCAAGTTGTTTAATATTTGGTTTTGGTATTTCTAATGCTGGGTTAAAGGTGTTGCCTGAACCCGTATATCTTGCACCGTCTAATATCTCAAACTTAAACTTTACTATTCTAAAATCAGCGGTAGCTGGTTGTGTTTGTAAATCTAATCCAAAGTCACGTGCATAAAAAACGGAGAAATGGTCGTTAAACTCCCCTTCAATAATAAGGTCTTGTTCGTCAGTACCACCACTTGCACTAAACCACTCTAAAGTCCCGTCCTCTTGGTTTAACCCACTTAAATAGTTATAACTACCATTATTAAAAGGGTAATCAGTATCAGATAAATCCCTATAATGTATCCAGAAACGGTAAAGAACTCCAACGTTAGTAACATAAGAGTAAGTCAATCTAAACTTATAATTTCCTGGTGGTAATGAAAATCTATCGTATAATGGTGAGTTAACAAAGTTATAACCTTGAACGTCTATACCATTATCTATATAAGTGTTGTCAGTTCCAAATCTATACATTAAATCATTCAGATTACCATTTCCCTTCCAAGTAAAGCTTGTAAGTTCGGGTACTGTCGTTGCCGTTGTTGCTCCCTCACCTGAAAAGGCTAATTGTGGTTGTACTGTTTGTAACGGAAATAAGGTGTCATTACTAAATGTTAAAGGCATATATATTTTCTTAAAATATGCACTATCCATAAAATCACTACTAATGTTATAACCGTTCTCCTCAAAGATTTTTTTATATATTTCTCTAACACGTAAAGATGGTGATAGGTACGACGCTGGCACACTTAGGTATTGATTAATAATATAAGGGTCGTCATCAAAAGGGTCTTGATAGTCAAAGAACCCGTAGGCATTCTGTGTTGGTGGGTAACCCCAGTTAAGACGAGGTATGTTATACTCGTTTATCTCAGGCACACCAGTAGTAATGTCTTTTACATAGTCATACCCTCTATTTAATAACGGAAAGTAAAGTAGACCGTTTCGTGATGGGTCAGTTGAGGCAGTAAGACTCGTTCTAAGGTCAGGGTCAAACACGGGTCTAAACTGAGTCTGTGCTAAACTTTGAGGGTACTGGTTCTCTCCATATGTTGTACCCGTCCAACCCGACATAACAAAGTCAGATAAATCCAAATCACTTATCCATTTGTCTTTTATATTACTGACTAAGTCACCTACCTCACTATAAAAGGTTACGTCATATATTACCTCGTTATTAACTTTTGTGGTACTATTAAGTCTTAGGTAACCTGTGTATAATATGCCTGACTCAGTTTCAATAACGGTAACAAACTTTTCTTGTAACTCAAAGTCAAACATGGATGCCGCAGCATTATAAAAGTGGTTAAAAATGTCGTTATTATTTTTACTACCAGGTAGCTTGAAGGACTTACTAAACGGACTATTTTTTTGTGTTATGTCTTGTACTTCATTAAAAGACACCTCAAACTTAATGTCTTCATCTTGGTATAAATCCAAATATCTTATTTCATTATTAACTACGGTTCTAAGTTTTAACATTATCCTTGAGTGTTATATTCATTTATAGGTGTATACTCCAAATTAAAGGTGTATTTAGCCAATTTATTGTATCTATTCTTAAACTCTGTTATGCTGTTTGTTCTAAGAGTAACGGGTAATAAATAAGGGTTATAACTTTTTTCTGTTTTACCCGTCCAATCATGGTCTTTAATAATATAGATTTCAGGTGACATAAATAAATCCTCCACTATTTGTTTGTCGTTGTCCTCCAAATACCACGTAGACACGTTCATTACCTCAGTTATATCTTGGTCGTATACTACTGTTCTCCTTTCAGATGATAACAAACTATAAATGTTAGTGTTGGTATTTGTTGATTTGTCATAAGTCTTTTTACTTATGCTTTTTGTTTCTAATGCTTTACGGTCAAGGGTATATGTATCCCACACCCCTTGACGGTTAAGAAATACTACGTGAACGGGGTCACTTAAACAGTTGTCGTCCTCTAAGTAAAACTCTAATAACTCACTATATGCATATCCATTATATTCATAATCACCAACATCACCAGCGGTATAAAAACCTATTTTACCACCTGCTAAATCGGGTCTTATGGTATTGTAATATAATATTCTATTGTCTTGTGATGTAATACCCGTTGTTATATAACTCCTTATATCTACTTCATTAACTATATCACCATATTCACTTTGTTGTGTTGTCCCCGTAATCCAACTAAAACAACCTAAAGCATTATTAAACTCAAAGTAAGGGTCACTACCTAATAAACCTTGAAACCAACTAACTACTATAGGACATGAAGGGTGGTGTTTCCTTCTCCTTGCTCTATTTGTTTCTAATCCGCCAGTAATACCTTTAGCGTAATATTTGCTCTCACCTGCAGTTGTAAGGAATAAGGACGGTTGTTCGTCATTAACAGTTATACCCGACATTAAATATCTTTTAACCTCCCAGTACTCTTGTTGTTTTAGTGGGTCTGTCTCGTCCCAGTAATAATTATTTATTAATGGTGCTATTTTACTACCCTGCTCTAATGTTGTGCCAGGCCATATAATCACAGCTGGCGGACTATAGTATGGTAAATAACTACCACCAGCAGGATAGGTATAACCTATAAAATACCACTGCCCTCCTGCATATTCATAGTCAAGTTGAATACCACTATATTTTTCTATAATCTCTACAGTATAACCTTCTACTGGTGTTGGTGTAACGGGTAAAATATTACCGTCCTCGTTTGTTGAGGTGCCTGACGTTCCTTGGTAATACCAATTCACACCTTTTTGATAACTTGACCCTTCAGGGATATTACACCCTGCACCCCACCAAGTAGGACGACCACTTTCAACCGTACCATACATAGTACTACCAGGTATCTCAGGTTGTGTTGAGATGTAAGTATTAACAACACCAGCCGTACTATATTGTTCTCCAACCATTACACGGTAATCTCTAACATGCACCCTTTTAGGATAGTTGCTATTACCGTTAAAAGCATTTGATGGGCTTATGCCCTTAGTATTAGTAATAAGTGAGTAAGGCGTGTTGCCAGTAGTGGTCTCACTCGTGTATTGTGGTTGCTCACTACGTACATTACCCTCAACATAGTTTTGCACTATTCTTTGTACGTCAACAATACCCTTTCCATAAGTGTTAGGACTTACTAATAATCTTGTAATTTTCTCACCAGTTCCCGTGAGGCTATCTACATATAAATCTAACACGTACCTAAAATCAGTATTACCTGAGTTAGGACTTGACATGGTATAAACATGGTTTGTGTTAGTTGGTGTTAATTTTATAGGTCTTTGTTCTATTGTAATCATCTTCTTTGTGGTTCTAATAAACTATCTAAAAACAACTCTAAGTACTCGTCAAAGTCGTCACCGAAGTCTTTCTCTAATTTATCCGCTATGCGGTCTGTGGCTCTACCGTAAAACCCGTTAGGTACAATACCAAACTTAAATATGTTACGGTTAATACCAAAACTTGCCTCTTGTGGTAAGTTGGTCTTTTCTCTAATCCAACTCTGTATGGCGTCTACGGGTGCATAAGTACCAGGTCTACGTCCCTCGTCTACTACTTGCCAATAGTCAGCCATAAGTATACCTATTTGTTGTAACTGAGGGTTATACTCCATACTTATACTTTGGTTTAAGGCTCCTCCATATGAACTACGGGGTCTCATACCTGCATAAGCTCTGTCTCTTTTATTACGTGCTTTCCAGTCGTCACCATTACGACCTTTACTTGCATATGCTCTACCCGTATAACCTGGTGCTGAGAACCTTTTACGGTTTAACTCTTGCTTAAAGTATTTGGTAAACAACTCACCATACTTAAGTAAAAACCCATCTATATTAAACTCCTCCATTAGTTAAAAGGTCTAAATGGTGCAATACAACGGTTTAACGGGTTACTCAACACAATACTAATGTCTAAGTTCCAACCCACAAGGTTATCAGTATATGCCTCGTTAAATGGTGTAATGGTATTAGGCCCCTCTATGTCATAACGGTCCTCATAGTCACCGTCAGCAGGGGTTACACTATACTTAAACTGAGCCAATACGTCCTCACTTATTTGTAACGTGTCACTCCATAACTCTGTCTGTATGTCATAACTCGTTTTGGTATCCATAATGTCAGCAATAATAATATTAAACCCATAAACTATCTCTTGCTCCCCTCTTGTAACGTCACTTGGTATAACGTACATTATGGGGTATACGGGTGCTGAATTATTGTCGTTGTCCTTACCGTCAATTTGTTGAGTCCAACTTACAAGTTGGTTAATATCACCTGTTGAGAATGAGTTTATCTGCTTGTGGTTTTTAGCAAGTTTCTCAAAGTCGTCAATTATATTTTTATAGTTTAACATTATTTCTTTAATAGTTTTTTCATTTCTTGCTCTCTTTTATTATTTAATATAATGGTATAAGTAATCCAGTTTAATACCTCAATATGGTTTAACTTAACCACTTTTTCAACGTTGAGGATATTTTCTTGAGCCAGCTGATAGATTGTACTATACCAACCAAACGGGTTACCCTCCTTTTTAACATCCTCCTCCTCAACATCCAAAACTCCTTCTGGAGGATAGAGAACTGGGTATTTTCTTTTAACGTAGTCTCCATAAGATAAAAAAAAACCGTTGAACCTTTAACATACTTAATAGGTAGTTTTCTAAATAACTCAGCCGTCTTTTTTATTTTATTAGGGTCATAAGGTAAGTAGTTACCTTTGTCGTCAACCTCACGGTATAATAAAGCCATAAGTAAAGCAAGAGACCTATACCTCTCAACCGTTGGTTTTTGTAATACGTCATCAATATCTATATACTCACCAAATGTAATATTAGGTAAGTCAATAAACTTATAAGTCTTATCTATAAAGGTAAAACTCTCAACAAACTGCTCACTCTGTGTTGTAAAATACTCTACAATACCGTCAGCAGCATTTATAATACTACGTGTGTCAGCCTCACGCATCTCTTCAATACTCAAACCCGTTACCCAGCTTAATATGGTAATGGCTAGTTGAAAATCATCGGTAAACTCTTGTTTAACCATTAACTCCTGCCATATGTCTATGGTCGGTTCGTGTACTGTAAACGTTTTACCGTCATATTTTATTTCATGTATTACCTCCATACTACTAAATATATTTGTTTTTATTCTTTCATTTTAATAAACGTAGTAAGACCCCGTGGTCTTTTTTTGTTTAAGGCTGTTGTAGGCTATGGCAAGTGACATAACACAGTCATCATGGTGTCCCTCTTGTGCTCCGTAACGTATACTACGTGACTTAGGGTTATACTCAAACGTAAACACTCTTAACTCGTGGTATAAAGGACTAAAACATTCTTTTGAGGGTAATGTAAGGTTGCCGTTATTAACACCGTATATAAGGTCCTCTATAATGTTTTGTTTACTACTGTTGGTGGTGACAAAAGGGTGAGTGTTGTTATATACCTTTTTAACTTGCTCGTATATTACGTCACCAACATTATTAACCTCAATAAACAATACTGCCTTATAACGTTTAACGTGTTTTAACACGTTGTCAACAATCTCACTCCATGGTCTATGTCGGTCTCTGTATATGTAAACCACGTTACCGTCCTCGTCTAAAATGGTTAATACGGTGAAGTCATTACTACGCCCTAAATCCAAACCAGCATAATACTTCCCTTGTGTTGGTTCCTGGTAGGTAGGTATCCTACAATAACGGTCTATGTCCTTAAATACTTCACCCCCTGAGTCAATAAACTCAGCAAGTATCTCTTGCTTAAATATGTCCTCGGGTAAAGTGTCTTGTGCCTCGTATAACTCGTCCTTTGAGATATAAGGGGTGTCAAAACTTGTCCCACGTAAACTCAAGTACTTACCTTGTTCTGTGTCCTCACCTCTTAGGTGTAAACTATATAAAAAGTTTTTACCTTTAGGAGTTGAGATAAACAACACACGTTTACCACGTACTAATACCGTTTGTTTTAATACGTTGTCCCACACGGTATCCTTAATAAAGGCTGCCTCGTCAACAATAAGGTAATCTAGAGTCAAACCTCTAAGGTTGTCCTCACGCTCTGCTGACCTAAACAGTATTTTACTACCATTAACAAGTTGTATAACCAATTCACTCTTGTTAATATTTGTAACCACCTCAGTACCAGCAATTGCGTTGGTAATGTCGTCTAATACCGTTTTACTTTGTTTGTATATAGGACTCACCCACATCACGTTACTGTTAGGGGTCGTTAGAGCCCATTTAAGCAACATATTCATACCTAATAAAGTCTTACCCCACTGTCTTCCCGTAACAAGTGTTATATACTTTATATTAGGGTCTGCCTCTATGGCGTCAATAACCCTACGTTGGTCCATATGAGGCTTAAACCCTTTGACAACCATTACTCATCACCAAACTTAAAGTTAATCTCACCCGTGGCATTCATATCCAACTTGTCAGGTTCATTTAAGCCCATTAACTTAGCAATTGCATCCAACGTCTGTCTTGCGTTGGCAAGGTCACCCTTTTGTATTGCCTCATCGTGTATCTTCCAGTACTGTAATAAGTGTTTATGTATTTGTTTTTGTTTGTCTATGTCGTATTTCTCTTTGACGGTATCCCATGCTCTTTTCCAGTAAGTATTAGCCATACCCTCACGCACACCATTTCTATAACACCACTTTACATACTCCCTCCAACTAAGGTGGTCCTTCATTATTTTATTAATACTCATTACAATAAAGCTCTCAACCTCAGCAGCTGACATCTTTTTATTTTTACTTCCCTTTGGTCTACCACGACCTCTCTTTTTTTCGTTATCCATAACCTCGGTCTTTTCCTTTTGTTTTAAGGTAATATTGTATTGCACTCAAGTTACCCTCTTTTATTAAAGACATTAGTTGGTTCTCAACATAGTCTAAACTGCTGTCACTAACCTCGTTTACCTCTTTGGTAAAATAAGGGTTATCCAACCAGTCATTATACGTATCACGGTCAATACCCTCTTGTTGTAATGCAACGGTAACGACACCTAAGGTACGTCTTAAGGTATCCAAAAACTGTTTTTGTTGATTATTTAATGTCATGGTTTTTTAACCTCATTATAAAGTCTTTTTGTTTATTAACATTACAACTACTTAACTCCCAGTAGGTCTTATTGTCCTCGTCAAAGGTGTGTATTGCCAAGTGTGACTCACCTAACAACCATACTGCCGTATAACCTTGAGGGTAAAAGTGGTGGTCCATAAAACCTATTACCTCAAATCTACTCTGGTCCAGCAACTCACCAAACGTTGTCTTTAATACGTTGTAGTCTATTGTCTTTAACCACCCACTATTATTCGTTATCTCCCAGCTCATACTCTACCTTCTCTAACTGTTTATACTCCTCCTTAATTTTACTTGTGTCCCCTTTATAAAATATAAGAACGTCTTGGTGTTGTTTACCTAACTTTCTGTTTTTCATATAACGAGCAACTCTAACGGGTAAAGTCCCCGCTCCCTCAATTAAAACAGCCTTGTTATATAATACCATACCCTCACTAAGAAAAGTCCTTATAACGTCTCCCGTGAGGTCGTAGTAATGTCCCTCACCATTTCTTACATCACCTATAATAATACAAGCAAATCTATTGTCCTTTAGACACTTAATACCATTACGTAATGCCGTGTCTAATATGTTATAAAACTCCTCATAACTACTTTGGTTAGAGGCGTCGTTGTCTAACTCACTATATACCTCCAAGTCAAAGTAAGGAGGACAACTAATAAACAAGTCTTGTGACCCTTGAGGTAAGTGGTTTAATACGTTACGTCCGTCATCACAAATATACGTACAATTCATACTCTTTGTCCTCTCGTTGTTTAACTTGGCTTGCTCCTCTCTAATCTCAATACCCGTAAACGTGTGTCCTTTATAACCACTAACATACCCTATTACGGTGTCTCCTGCCATTACGTCAAATACTTTACCTCTGTCGGGTGTAAACCACGTAATAAGTGACTCTGCTAAAACAGGGTCTAATATACTAACACCTGAGTTTACATTATTCATTATATTGTCACTAAGGTGGTCTCCCGTAAGTCCTCCCTCTCTACTCTCACCAAAGTCTTTTATTAAAGACCTCCATACCTTTTTACGTTCACGCCAATAACCTTGCCTTGAGTCTAATACTGTAAACGGTGGCACAACAAAGGTGTCGTTGAGTTTACCCATATTGTCAGTCTTGTCATATAAAGTACCTCCTTTGTTATTGTTGTCCTCCCACTCAGTATCCAACACGTCCAACCCCCACTCACCTAATAAGTCTGTGTCCCACTCTGCATTAAGTAGTTGCCAGTCCCACTCACCATAACCTACGTTGTCTTTAATAATAAACTCCTCTTTTTGTTCAGGGGTTAGGTCATCAACTTTTATATAAGGTACGTTGGTATAACCAGCCTCCTCTAAAGCCTTTAATCTCATATTACCACCTAATACCATAAAGTCCTCATCTACAACAATAGGTCTTAACTCTAACATTTTAGGAAAGTCCTTAATGCTTTTTACAAGTTTATTAAACTTATTGTCTTTAATAAAACGTGGGTTATTAGGATTTGTTTTTAAGTTGCTAATGTCTGTATACTCAACCATATTACATTTTTTATATATATATAAATATAGTTAAAATTGAAAAAAATAAAACTATAATGAAAATAATAACAATATAAAATACTTAATATATTTTATATTGTTATTTTAATACCAGTAATGCTTTTATTGCTATTATAACTACGCTAGTAGTTATTTCTATTTAGAGGTGGGTTCTTGTATAGTCCCTCATAGGATATAGTAAACCTATAAGGGTTAAACTACTTACCAAACTATTTGTCGGCATGGATACATAAAGTAAGGTTATGTACCTTGAGATTTACCCTTTAACCCCTTACGGTCGTGAAGCCTACTTATCTCTTTGTTCTATAGTGACTACTGTGCTTGTCCCCCGAGTAATAGTCTTAATTAAATATGATGCTCGGTGTCCTTCTTCCCCATCATACGTTAATAAATATATAAGAATAATAAAAAGTCTAAATAGTGCTTACTATTTATTTGCAGATTTCTTATAAAGGTGAGTAACCAACTTTGCTGCCTCCCTCAAACATGGAGGACAAGTACGGTTTAACGGTTTCCTCATAGGGTATAACTCGTTTAATACCCCCTCAACAAAGTCCCACTTTTTATTATCCATCTGACTGGCAATACTAACATACTCGTATGCTTGTTTTAAGTCCTCTGTATTGTCCGTTGTTACCAAAGAGGTAACGGTATTACTCTTTTTCTTTTTGCATGTCTTACAACTCATTATAATAAGTTTTTGTTTTGTTTATCCCACCTTATGTTTAACTCCTTTATGGTGTCCTTTATATACTTACCCACACTATTAAGAGGTATGGTGGTCTGTTTACTAACGTTGGTATATGTTCCTAACTCTACCCATAACCTAAATAAGTCACGGTTAAACCACTCCATTTGGTTTAACTCACAATATACCCACTCCATATCGGGTGTATTCTCCTCATAAACCTCGTCTAATACCTTTTCTCCTTTGGTGTGGTCGTAGGGGGTGTGTAGACTCTTTATCTTTTGTTTATGGTATTGAAATGGACTTGTACTACTGTGCCAATTATTCTTAACAACCCTTATAAAGTAATATAGTTTTTCTTCGTCAGGCAACATATTAATTTTATCTGACTTCTCCAACAGTTGTAGCATGACCTCTTGTAACAACTCGTCACTATCGGGGTGATTGCTTGTTATACGACCAACAACGTGTTTCAACTCGTTATGGTGTTTATTTATCCAACTGTTAAACTCCATTTAATATATAAATATAATAAGAAATAAAAAAAGGGGGTAAACAAATACCCCCTTAGCACAACTTAAAACCCTAACTTAAGAAAGGTGTTAGGTAACCTTTAATATCTGCCCTCTATATGGTTGTCAAGTTTCCCTAACATTTTTTGTAAGTCCTTGCTCCAACCGTCCATAATATACTTGTGTAATATATGACTCGTTAATACTACGTCCTCTACCGTTGGTTGTAAACCTCTTAGTTTATAATACTCTAAACTACGCTCCATCTGTGACTGACGGGCTATCCTTGCTGCTTTATTCTCCTCGTTACTCATCTCTTACAAATGTTTTTTGGTTATATACTTTAGCGTAAACCTCGTTATGGCTACGGTCATTTTTATCTTGTACCTCTTTCTCAGGTCTTAACTCAGGGTGTTTACCTTTTACAGTCCTTGCGGCACTACCCATAACTTGCTCACTCCATATAAGGTCAGTATTCTCATACTTGTCTAAAAAACTCTCCAAGGTGGTAATACCATGTTTTACAATTTGGTCTCTCCATACCTTTACACTTAGTTTCTTAGCAGAGCCACCACGTAACTCATCAAACTCCTCAAGGTACTGTCTAATACGGTACTCTTTACTCTGTAAGTACTTCTCTAATTTTTTTAGTCTTCTAGCCTCTTTTTTCTCGGCTAACAACTCTTCTTTTGTTTTCTCCATAATTAATTTTTTTTAAGTTATTTATATAATAAGAAATTTTTATTTGTCTGTCAACTGGTTACAATACTCTAATACCTCTTTCTCTACCCACCAAAAGTTACTCTCAAAAAAAGTACGTACACTATAACGTTTCATCTCACACACAACCTCACCCTCAAAGTATAAGGTTACCTTACAACTCTTACCCGTTTTACTAAAGTCAGTAAAAGTTATACGGTCTGTTTTACGTTTTTTGTTTTTATACCATATATTACTACCCTCTATATGGTTAGCCAAAGGTATATACTCACCCTTATTTATCATATCAAAAAAGTAGTCATGCATAACAACCTTCATATGTCCGTCTAACTCCTCTCTATATTCCTTAATAGTTTGTTTATAAAACTTAGCCTCAGGGTAGTCAAAGTTATGCTCTAAGAGTCTTTGGTGTATGGAGTTAATAATACGGCAAACCTCTATTTTATTATTTATTGAGTGTGATATAAAACTATCAAGACCTACCCACATATCATTAAACCTAATTCTGGCATAAGTATGTTGACCCTTACGTAAACTATAGTTGTCGTCATAAAGGTTTGTAAACGTGTAATGCTCATCAAAGTTATCAATTAACCATCGGTTTATCTCATTAATCACGTTATTAAGATTAGACTTTTGTGATTTATCTAACATCCAAGTCCAACCTTGAATGTCATCATTAAGTTTTTGTATTTTATAGTATATCTCCTCCATTATAATATTTGTTGTAAGTTATCAAAAACGTCTATTGTAACGTCCTCTAAATAAATATCTACGTTCTCCATTTTTTTTTGTTTATTTTTTTACACGACCACAAAGTACTTGTAGCTCAGTCACTACTGTTGAACCTTTAGGTATACGTTTGTTATTGTGAAATATAATGTCGTTTGTGGTTACCTCAGTCTTACGACCCGTGTAACCCATAACGTCTCTGTCCTTGTCTTGTGTGTTTACTGACCCCATGTACTTACCGTTGAGGTAGTAGTCCTTAAAGTAACCGTAGGTCTTAAATAAAGTTTGTTGTGTTGTCATTTTAATATTGTTTTAAGTTGTTATACTACAAATATAATAAAAAAAATATTAACCGTCAAACTGCAGGGCATAAAAAAAGGTAAGTTTTTTACTTACCCCTTTTTGTTATAAATCTAACAACTTGTTAATTAGTTGTTTTTTAATATTGTCTCGTATAACCTTGTCGTTAGTCTTTGTAAACTCTCTGTAGTTATTACTCCTTACAGTATTGTCGTCAGCCCATCTATTATTGTGCCTAATACTGTTAATGTGCTCACGTGACACACCAAATAAGTTGGCTATGTCAACATCTTTTATATCCTTAAACTTAAATAATTCACGGATAACCTCAACTCTCTCGTGGGTTAGTTTGTAAGCTCCTCCTTTACTTGTCTCATTCATACTTGTTTTTTTTTAGTGTTTTATTTTATAATAAATATAAGGTAAAACATTTTTTTAACAAGAGTGCATAAAAAAAAGTAGAGGGTCTGGACGAATGACAAACGGTGTTAGAATGTAAAATGGGAGAAAAC
>Ga0222718_10001747_pt1 | contig 20206 bp, 25 predicted proteins | sample C33_27DmetaG_FD_165045 | JGI IMG/M metagenome (GOLD analysis project Ga0222718, IMG submission 165045) | Estuarine water microbial communities from San Francisco Bay, California, United States - C33_27D | ecosystem: Environmental > Aquatic > Marine > Unclassified | place: USA: California... | reverse complement strand
AGACAGAATGGATGACGATAGTTTTTACTATGGTTATCTTGGTGAAGCAGCTTTATCTTCAAGTAGTATAAAAAGTTTATATGAATCTCCTGTTAAATATAAAAGCTATTTAGCTAAAGACAATAGTAATGTTCCTGCACTGAGAGAGGGCAGACTATTTCATACTTTGGTATTAGAATATGAGAAGATACCAGAGAGATATATATTTGTAGATGCAAGTTCAAGAAACACTAACAAGTATAAAGATGCTAAAGCAGAGAATCCAGGTATGGAGATAATGCTTAAGAAAGAGTTTACATACTTTCAATATCTTGTAAAGTGTTTAGAGTCTAACTATGAAGCAAGTGAATTACTTCGTGGTGGTACAGCAGAACTTCCTGGTATAGGAGAGATAAATGATTTTCCCTTTCGTGGTAAAGCTGACTATTTAACAACAGATAGAATTGTAGATGTAAAGACTACAAATGATATAGGGTCTTGGGTATATACAGCAAGAAACAAATGGCATTATGACGTACAAGCCTATATATATATGGAACTCTTTAATGTACAAAACTTTACATTTTTAGTTATAGATAAGGGAAGCGGTGAGATTGGGATATATGAATGTAGTGAGGAGGCGTTAGAAAGAGGTAAGAAGAAAGTTGAGATCGCTTGTAATAATTATAGAAATTATTTTTATGATAAGACTAAGAATGTAAATGAGTACGTTAGAAAAGGATATATATAAAAAAAAGATAGAGAAAAGTTATTACTTAACATTAAGAGATTTAATAATGGGTGTAACTTATGAAGAGCTAATTGAAGATATGTATGAGTTTGAAAGAAAAGAAATGTATGAACTCTGTGCAGGAATTAAGAAAGCTCTTCTCTATGCAGAAGAAAAAACATATAGTGAAATAAAAATAGAATTAGAAGATAATGACACAAAAATCGAATATTAGTATATCGCAAATTGAGTTAGCAGTAACTAAAGAACTTGGTATTAACATATCAAGAAATACAAGAAAGAGAGAGTTTGTTTATGGTAGAGCTATTTACTTTAAACTATGTAGAGAGTTTTCTCATTCAACACTGTTAAGTATAGGTAAGTCTGTTGGTAGAGATCACGCATCAGTATTACACGGACTCTTTGTTTTTGATGTAATGGCTTTACATAAAGATACAGTCTTAAACGTATATACAAGAATAAGAAACAAACTACTGGAAGAGAATGAAAATGATCTAAAGAAGTTTAATGATGAAAACTATTATAAAATTAAGTATAACAAACTCGTAGAAGAATATCAAGAGTTACAAAGAAAATATGATTTAATAAATGAAACGCAAGAGGTCTAAAGAAGAAATTGATGCACACAACAAGAAATGGAGTTTACCACCTTATGGTGGATTATATAACCAAGCAGCTGCAAGATGGTGTTTGGAAAAAGGATATAAGATTTATCCTGAACCTCTTCCTGGTTGTATTGGTCGGTGTGTTAAGTTTAATCTTGTGGTAGATTTTAAAGGTGTCAAGAAGAGAGGCACAAAGATATATTCTGACAAAGAATGGTCAGATGCAATTTGGAATATATATAAGTTTTTATACGAAAAAAATGGGGAGAAAACCAAAACAGTATAAGTATGTCAAAGATAATGATGGACGAAGAAACAATGGACGAAAACCAGGAGTTAGAAACGTGCCTGTTGTACGACCCACATCTTCTGCTGCTCTTAATGATGCCAAACGAAAACGGGTCGGAATCTATGCACTTAACGCAATGGCTAAAGTATTCGGATCAGAAGAAGAAGCTTGGGAATCATTAGCCGAACAAGCTAAACAATCATTTCCACATCTTAAATTACTCTTTGAATATAAATATGGTAAGCCACTTGATAAACCTGAAGAGAAACAACAGAAGGTAAATATCAATATTAAGAATCTATTTACTGGTAGTCAAGAAGAAGATAATACAATAGAACTTGATAATGATGAAGAAGCCAGTACTCAATAATAAATACAATTCATTAGGTAACGACTCAAGATACTTTGTTATAACAGGAGGTAGAGGAAGTGGTAAGTCATTCGCTATAACCACCTTTTTAGCCTTTCTAACGTTTGAACAGGGTCATAAGATACTATTCACTCGTTATACTATGATAAGTGCTGCTAACTCAATTATTCCAGAGTTCCTTGAGAAGTTAGAACTCTATGGTATTATGGAACATTTTCGTATTACTAAAGATGAAATCTTAAACATAAGCACTGGAAGCTCAATACTGTTTAAAGGTATCCGTACATCAGCAGGGAATCAAACTGCTGCACTAAAGTCGATTAGTGGGATAACTACTTGGGTGCTTGATGAAGCAGAAGAATTAATTAAGGAGGAAGACTTTGATAAGATAGATCAGTCAGTTAGAAGTAAGTCTAAACCTAATAGGGTTATGATGATACTAAACCCTACAACAAAAGAGCATTGGATATATCAAAGATTCTTTGCAGGTAAAGGAGTTAATCCTGGTACAAACGACTTTGTAGATAATGTAACTTATATACATACTACATTTAAAGATAACATAGAAAACTTATCAGATTCATTTCTATTGCAATTAGAAGATATTAGACGTAGAAGACCAGATAGATATAATCACCAGATACTTGGTGGATGGATGGATAAAGCAGAAGGTGTTATCTTTAGTAACTGGTCCACAGGTTTATTTAATACTGGTGCTGAATCTATATATGGTCAAGACTTTGGTTTCTCTGTAGATCCTACTGTTCTTATAAAAGCTGCAATACATAAAGAAAGTAAAAAGATATGGGTTAAGACAATGTATGCTAAAGCAGGTATGTCAACAAAAGAGATAGGAGAGAATAACAGAAGATATGCAGGAGAAGATTTAATCATATGTGATTCAGCAGAGCCAAGACTTATATCAGAGCTGAAAGAATATTGTAACATAAAACCAACTATTAAACGCAGTGGGTCTATACTAACAGGGATAGCTCTTATCCAGGACTTTGATTTAATAATAGATCCAGATAGTACAGAGCTTGTTAAAGAGCTTAACAATTATGTATGGCACGAAAGAAATACAAGACCAGTAGATAAATGGAATCACCAATTAGATTCACTTCGTTATTGTATTCAATACTTCTTAGCTAACGCCAACAAAGGTGTTTATGTTATCAGATAATTCTTAAACATAGTAGGTACATTCTTAAACGCAGTAGGTTTAGAATTTGATTGCTACATATACCAAAGTGAACATATAAACGAAAAAGAAACTTGAGAAAGTAAAAAGGATTCCAAGTCCGATAGATTCAAAATAAATTCTGTTTGGATAGTTAGTCATTAAACGCAGTAGGTTCTTTGACGATCTAATCATTAAACGCAGTAGGTTGTTTACAAACCACCTTGCCCACCATATAAAGTTTTGTTGCATATGATTTTGTTTTTTGTTTTCATACTGCTAATATTTTAATGATATTTTATATATTATTTTATTTTACACTTTGATTATAAAAAATATTATTGTAAAGATTTATTGTTAATTATTTGTTTATTAAATTATTTATGCTTTATATTTGTATAACATTAAAACAAATATTATGAAAAACATAAATACAATAGGAGAAACAAAAGAGCTTGTAAATAACTCAACATTTATTTATATATGTTTAAAATATGACATATATCCAGGTATAGTTCAAGAAGATTTGCAAAGCAATAACATAAGTTTAAAAACTTTAACAGAAAAAAAATTAAATGAATTTATATTAAACAATTATTAATTATGAATAACAAACAAATAGAATGTAGCTTTTGTGGACACTTTAATCACATTAATAATATAAGGTGTGAAGGTTATGATTGTGGCGTCCCTTTAGATTTAGACATTGAATACCAAACCTTTAATGGTTTACCTAACATAACAAATAAACAATAACATTATGAAAAACATTAACAGACATATACTATATACTAAACTAAGTAATATGAAATTAACATATGCTTTAGAAAAAGATCCTACTAAAAGGATTGAACTTAATAAACAAATGCAAAGATTAGAAAGATTAATATTTTAATTATGAAAACACAAACACAAAAAAAATTATTATTTTATTATGATCTTAACCAATACCTGTACGATCAAATAACATATTATAGTGATAATAAATATGAATTTCTTGAATATATAGGAGAAACAGATAGAGATTATTTAAAAGTAGAACATAAAGAAGTAGAAGATTATTTTTATAATAATTATTGGCACTCTGAATATTATTGGGAAGATTTTATTGAGAATATATCTTATCAGTTTAAAGATTATATTGGTAAAGAAGTTTTTGTTACAGGTAAAAATATAACTTGGCGAAACTTATCTGGACAAAAAACATTTACTCTAAATGATCCAATGGATATATTTTATGAAATTGCACCACAAACAGAATTAACTTTTTATTTGTGGAAGATTAATAATAATGAATATGAAATTAAAATGAGTCACCACGATTCACCAACAGGAGAATTTTACAACATAACTATAAAAGATTAATTATGGATATAAAACAAATAAACAAAAGGTGTGCTTATATAAAATTAGATGATGTTATATTTTATATAGATTATACACTTGAAAAACCTATCGTTGATTCTTGGAAAGAAGGAGACGAGATAGAAGTAAAAGAAACAAAAGGAGGATTTATACCCTTAAAACCTCATAGAGCATATAAAGATGACTTTAAAGGTTGGGCAGATTTTTTAGGAGTGAAACAAAAAAAATAATAATATGAAGATAGCAACACAAATTACTAAAATGTTATATACTATCGAGGAAGATGATAAGTATTTTATAACAGATCAACAGAACTTTATAAAAAGGATAACAGAAAAAAGTTACCATCAACTAAATAAAAACAACTAAAACTATGGAAACAAAATTTAATATAAGTAAAGAAACTCAAGCACAACTCCTGGAAGTTTATGAATTGAGAATTGAACGACTACAAAAAAGAATAGAATATTTAAATAACATAATCAAAGAACTCTCTTAAACATAATAGGTTGATCAGTCAATATCAATAATAAGTTATTACTTTAGTGAGATTGATCTTCCTTTTTTATTACTCTTAAACATAGTAGGTTATTAAACATAGTAACTTGATTCTTAAACATAGTAGGTTAATTCTTAAACATAGTAGGTATACCTCACCCATAATCCTTATTTAGATTGGTTATAAATTAGCATAATATTTGTCTTTGTCAATTTATTTTTGTATAGCTTCAATTTTATATTATTAGCCAATACAATGATAAAAAATATTTTAATATTTATTCACATAATTTGTTAATTATATCGTTTTTTTGATTATCTTAGCTTCAGATTAAATAACTAATTAAAAATAATACGATGACAAATAAAACAAAAACACTAACAAAGATTGATTCTTTAATTGAAGAATATAGATCATTATACTATGAATGTATTAACTTAGATAGCGAATTAATTTTATCTAATTTTGAAGATATGATATATTATGACTCTAACGGATATTTTAGCTTTGATATATATAACGCTAACAATAAAGATCTTTTTGAAGCTCAAATGGATTTAGCTTATAAAATAGACAAATTAAAGTTAATAATATCAGGAATCAAAAAACTTGATAAACTAATGAATCAAATTAACCCTACTTACTCATAACACTATGAAAACATTAAACTTTATTAAATGGGCTATATTAACTTACCTATTAATATTTATAGCTTTAATTATCTTAGGAGTATTAACTTATTATTTACCTTAATTATGAAATATTATAAAATAATTTGTGGCGAACTAATAGAAATTAATATTAAGGATTTATGGAATTATTTTGACTATAATACAATTTGGTTATACGATAATAATTTTAACAAAAAAGGAATACTATATTTTTAAATAAAAACAAAAAAACATTATGAGCGATTTTACAATAGAATTAACAGGAAAAGAAAAAGAAGATTATATATCTAAAAGATTTCCAACAAAAACATTACCAGAAGTTGAAATAAGTATTATAAATCATTTGCTTGATCAATTAGACGACCAAATAGACGTACATAAAGACCAACTTCATCATAACACATTTAACACTGATTACTTCATTATATATTATTCAAGAGCTGAAAAATGGCTTAAGGATAATGACTTATCTACATTTGATGCAATAGCATATTGCAATGAAAAGGAAGATGAGCAGTTTGGAGAAATACAAACTACTTTCGATAATGCCGAAACATTAGTTAATAATTATGCTTATTGGAAGGGATATGAATTAATATATTCTTTAGAATGCTTTGATGATCTTAACACTATGTTAACAAAGAAAGATATTAAAAAGATTAAAGATGAAGTTTGGGCTTATTATAAATTACCCTTCTAAACATCATTTAAATAGTATTTAAAAGACCTTTTTTCATTAGTTAATAATTAGGTTAATTAGTTTGATAAACCTGCTTTAATCGGCAGGTTTTTTTTATTTCAATTATTTTATAACTGATTGATAAATAAATATTGTTTGATCCTGGGGGTAAAAAACTCTTTTAATTTCTACCATTAACCAAATGTAAAATATCCTTTACATTGAATTCAATAACTAAACTTAGATAGTAAACGCAAAAAGGAATTAATTATTCTTTAGTAGCTGAATTAAGAAAAATTAACGTAAAATGCATTCTGCCGTAGCTGAGTTGTCCACTTAAGTAAATTCAAGCACTTTACAAAAGAAAGCCCAGTAAGGATGTTTACGTGGGCTTAATCTAAACAAATATGAAAAACGATTATTTATGAAATAGATATAATTCTGGTGAATCTCTATATATGAAGTCAAATATATAAAATTCTGTCTAAATAAATAACCTATATAGTATTAACTATGTTTTTTAATTTTGTTGTATATTAGATTAGCAACAATAAACTAATTGATAGTTATATAGATATGAGTAAAACATTCACCCTAAGCATCCCAAAAGAGTTATCGGGAATATCTTTAAAGCAGTATCAGAAGTATATAAGTACTGTAAAGTATGAAGAAGGTAAAGAACCTACAAAGGAGCAGATAGACTTTGCTAATTTAAAGTTACTGGAATGTTTTTGTGGTATTACAATGAAACAAGCTTATAATTTACCTCTAACAGAATTTAGTGGGATTATAGGACACATTGCAGAGATGTTTAAAGAAGATACACCGCTTCAAAGAACATTTGAAATGACAGATCCTACAGGAGAAACGGTAAAGTTTGGTTTTATACCTAAACTTGATGACATATCTCTTGGAGAATTTATTGATTTAGATAAATATATATCAGATTGGCAACAGATGCACAAAGCATTAGCTGTACTATATAGACCAGTAGTGTTTGAGAAAAAGGATTTATACCTAATAGAAGACTATGAAGGTACAGATAGGTATGCAAATGTAATGTTAGATGCTCCTGTTAATGTAGCTTTAGGTGCAACGGTTTTTTTTTACCGTTTAGGCAAAGAGTTGTCGCAGCATATGATGGACTCTTTGGGGAAACAGCTGAAGGTGGACTCGGATCTACAGCAAACTTTGGAGCAAAATGGGGTTGGTATCAATCGATTTATGGACTTGCTGGAGGCGACCCAACAAAATTTAAAGACGTTACAAAACTTTCCTTATTTCAATGCTTAACCTGGTTAGAGTTTGAAAAAGAAAAGAATGAATTAGAAAGAAGAATGTTAAAACAAAATACAAGATGAGACAAGTATATACAGTATTAGATAAATTAAAAGATATATTAAGAAATAACGGAACTACAAAAACCGTCACCTTCGGTGACATATTAGAAGTTGACCTAAATAAGACCACTATATATCCTCTTGCTCATATTATCTTCGGTAATGTAACATTTACAGATAGAATAATGACTGCTACCTTGCAAGTATTATGTTTAGACATAGTAGATGTAAATAAAGAAAAGCAGACTGAAGATAATTTCTATGGTAATGATAATTTGCAAGATGTATTAAATACACAACTGCAAGTAATAAACGACTTACAACAAAACTTAAGAAGAGGAGATGCTTTCTCTGATAACTTTCAAGTAATAACAAGTGTAACTGCAGAACCATTTTTAGATAAGTATGAGAATCAATTAGCAGGATGGGGAATGACTGTAGATATACAAGTACCAACAAATGAATTATCTCTTTGCTAATGGTTTATACTTTTACAGCAGAAGCATTAAACAGAGTACGTAAGAAAATAACTGATGAGATAAAGAATCAGCTTGATGCAAAGAATTTAAATGCAACAAGGAGATTAAGAAACAGTGTTAGCGGAACTGTATTTGCAAGTAGTAAAAGTATCTCACTAAACATCTATGCTGCTGAATATTTTGATTCGGTTGACAAAGGAACTAAGCCAGGAAAAAGACCTCCCTATAATAAAATAGCAGAATGGGCATATGCTAAAGGATTGCAACCAATGAATAAACAAAATAGCAAATTAAGAATGATTAAATCCATTCAAGATGCTATTGCTACAAAAGGTACTATAAAAAGATTTGGTTACAAAGGAGCTGGTATATTAGATTATGTAGATCAGAAATACAAAGATGAAATAACAGAAGACATAAAACAAGGTTACTTAAAAGATTTAGAATCACAAATAAACATAAATGGCAACAATTAAAGTAAACAGTAGGAGTCCTTATTACGTAGTAGCATCAGGAGCTGATGGAGGTACAATAGAAAACGCATCAGTAAAAATAGTTCAGGTAACAGGCACAGGAGACAAAGATGGTCCTATATCTGAAATATATGGAACTAATATTACACTAAAAGTTGTTGCTAATAACTTTACACCTGTATCTTATTTATGGAGTGGAGGTGCAATTGCTGGAAATACAAATAAACAGATAGATGATTTTACTGAACCATCAGGAGCAGACCAAAGTATTACTTATGGTGTTGTAGCTAAAGATTCAGCAGGAAATTCATATCCAGCAAGTTTTGTTGTAAACTGGTCAACAGATGCTCAATACGAAGCATTATTTCAATTGACAGACAGTGTTGTTGGTCCAAGTCAAGGATACACAATAACAGGTACACCAGCATTAACATTTAACAGTGCAACAGAAAAATATGAAGCGAAAATAACAGGAAAAGATGGAGATAATTATTCTTTTGCTTATTCAGTATCTGTAAATTCACAATACAATGAAGATTCAACTCTTACGTTTTCACCAGTATCTCCTATTACAGGAACATTTGGAACTGTTAATGTAACAGAATCAGCAACTTTATCTGGAACAGTTTCATTAAATGCAAATTATGTATTAAGAAGAAGCACATCAAATGTAATAGAAGGAAATACATTTGATATATTTTTAGATACACAAAACGTGCCAGATGGTACTTCAGTTCCCTTTACTATAACAGGAGTTCAAGCGTCAGACTTACAAAGAGAAGCTTTAACAGGTGCTTTTGTTATTGGAGATACTGCAGTCTCTAATCAGAGTGTAAGAACATTTCAAACAATAACAGATTTTATCTCTGAAGGTGATGAAACTTTCACTTTAACATTAAACAATATAACTCCTACAGTATCAGTCAACGTTGTTATTAGTGATTCTAATACAAATCAAGCACAAACAATTAAAGTAAGTGCAAACGGATATTATGACGAAAACAATGCTTGTTCCGCATCAGCAACAGAAGATGCTCATTATGGACTTGCTACATCACAGGTTCTTGGTAATGGTGTGGTTTTATATAAAGACACGAACCTTACACAGCCATATACATCTACAGGAGATAATTATAAAATTGGAGCTAATCACAGAGGAAGAATTGGTCGTTTTAATCCAGGTGAGATAACAGGATATGTAGAATGTCCAACTACAGTAGAAGAAGAAGATGTTTTAGACCAAGAAGTTGATTTTACTTGTGCAATTGCAAATTTTCAAGTAGCAGATGGAGTTACAGGTCAACCAGTATCTTTTACAAGAGATATAGGTGAAGTATCTGGTGTATCACCATCAACATATCAATTTGGTTCAACAACTTATACAGCTACTATTGTTACTCCTTCAAATTATAAAAATGTAAACACAAATCCAACTATTACTTGTACTGATACAGCTGTAGGAACTTCTCCTATAACTCTTGACTGTTCAGGTGTTAATTTTGTTGTACAAGACGGAGCTACAGGTGAATCAATATCTTTTAGTTCAGATGTGCCAATATCTTCTGTAAGTCCTTCAACATATACAGCTGGTTCTGACACTTACACAGCCACTATTCTTGTTCCAGCAGGATATTTAAATGCAGGAAGTACAATTACCTGTACAGATACAGCTACAGGAACTACAACACCTACATTTACTTGTACAATTGCTAACTTTCAAGTAACAGATAATGGAACTGTTAATACAGCAGTTCAATACAGTGTATCAGCGGGAACAGTAGTTTCAGTAAGTCCAAGTGTTTATCAAAGAGGAACATATACTTATACAGCTACTATTACAATACCAAGTGGTTATCAAAGTGCAGGTAGCACAATAACTTGTACAGGTTCTGCAACAGGTGTTCAACCAGTAACAGATTCTAACTCAATAAACATATCAAGTACTAATACTTCTACAACAGGAGCAAATGGAGAACTTCCTTGTGATTTAGAAGCTGATACAATTGTTTATTATGGAGGTACTATTCAAAACGGAACCTCATTATATACAAATCCAGAAAGAACATCTCCTTTTGGTGGTGCAGATTTATGGCACAAATTAGTAGTTCCTAATTCAGATGGTGAATTGATTGATAGATATGCAAGAATATATTCTTATCCTCCAGGACAAATACAAAATTTAAGTCAATGTGGATTAGGAGGTGGTAGTGGAACAGGAACAGGAGGTACTGCAACACCAACAGTAAATATATCTGCAAGTAATGATGATAAAGGAAGTGATGCTCACGCTGCATTTACTTATCAAAGAACAACATTAACAGCAACGACTTCAAACATAAATTCACCAAGTTATCAGTGGTATAAAGGTAATTTCCCTGATGGAGGTACTGCTGTTTTAAGTGCAATAACAGGAGAAACATCAAGCCAATTAATTATTAATGGAGGAAGTGGTGAAACACAAACAACAACAGGAACAGTATATTATAACTGTTTAGTTAACGATACTTATGAAGCAGCTGCAAATTATGATATATTATGGGATGCAAGACCAAGTTTTAGTTTAAAATATTACGCAAGTGGTTCAGCTTCTATTAGTGCTTGTACAGGAAGTTCTGTTACACTATATGGAGATAGAGCTGGTGTAACAGCTTTTTGTGTTGCTGAAAAGTTTTATAGTAATCCAGCAGGTACAACAGGAGGTATATCAGCTGGTACATATTCAGACAGTACTACTGGAACAGATGGAAATTTTAGATATATAGAAGCAAGTGGAATACCTACTGGATGTGTTGATTGGGGATGTGCGGGACCACCAGTAACTCAACCTACAACAGGTACTATTCAGAAAGTGTATGCAAGAAGATGTCAAAACCAAGATTCTCCTGGAAGATACGAATATTTCTTATTTGATGGATTTGAAGGATATTTAGCAGGTCAACATATTTTAGATATAAAAGATGTAGGTCAAGTTGGAGGAAGAGGATGTTATGAGTTAATAGAGACATTTGCTGATACATATATACTTCCCAATGGATATATAAGAATAGAACTGACAGACCTTGAAAGACAACAACCTTATCCAAATTGTGATGAATGTACAGGAACTACACCTCCTGTGGTAGAAGAACCTGAACCAGAAATCACTTTTTATTATGCAAGATTTATTGATTGTGGTCAAGATGGTGGAAGTATTACTGCTGTATACTCTACAGACCAAATACCTACAAGTCTTGTGTTAAAAACAAATAATGTTTGTAAAGAATATTTAGATAATGTACAAGTAGATGGAGCTTTTAGCGTAGGTAACTTTACTACATTCTTTGGTTGTGAGGTTTGTAAAGAATCAATTCCTACTCAAGACCCAACTCCAACTATATCTTATTTTAGACAATATGGTGATTGTGCTACTGGAGGTTCAGATGTTCTAAAAGATTATGGAAGTACAACGGATTTAGGAAGTAATTGGCCATCAGTCATAAATGATAATGGTCTTTGTATGCAAGATTTAGGAACTGCAGGAACAACTTCAACTGTAAATGTATTAAACTTAATAAGTTTTGAAGATTGTGCAACTTGTAATGAGTCAGTGAATCCTACTCCTGAACCAGAACCAGACCCAACGCCTACTGTAAATAAGTTTACAGTTTCAAGCTCAACAGAAACAACATCTTCTGCAGCTTGTTCAAATATAACTGTATTTGATGTTAAACTAGCGTATTCAGGAACAATTGGTGATGGAACTCGTTTATACACAAACGAAGCACTAACAAATATATATACTCCAGCAAGTACAAATTTTGTTAAATCAAGTGCAGGAGCTGTGTTTAGAATAGGTGTAAATAATCCTGGAGAAATATCTAATTATGTAGTTTGTTAGATTCTTGTAATACTATATTGTTTTTTATAGTTATATACTAAAAGAAAAGATATGGCGGTATTAACAAGCTCTACGTTGGAATTATATTGTTGGACTGGTAGATTTGATAATCAGCCAACATCTCCACAATATACAATAACAAAAACAAATCCAGATTTAAACAATACAGTTAGATTTGAAATAGCTGAACTTGTACAAGATTATATTGAGATTGTGTTTGATAATAATTATGGAGTAGCTTCAAGCGGACTTTCTAATATTAAATCTACTTGTTGGTGGACTTATGATAAAACAAATACATATAGTGACGCTACACCAACTACAATTGATACAGGATATGGAATAGCAACAAAAGGATATGGATATTTTGAAGATGGAATAAACTCTAACAATGTATCATCTAAATTAATTAGTAATCAGTACGTTTATTTGCCAGAGGGAGAAGCTGTAAGAGTTCCAGTGTATAAAGGTCCTAATGGTGTTAGTATTGTTAGATTTTATAGTAAAGACTCTGCAGGAAATGAATATATATCAGACAGAGACACAGAAGCAACTTTTTCACAATTACCTTCAACAGAAGATTGTAATAGATTTATAAAATATGCTTCAACTAATGTTGTTGTAAGTAAAATAGAGATTGTATCACAAAACACATCATCTCCTACATATTCAGCAACTACAGGAGAATCAATAGAAACTGTTTATCCTATTTATTTAGATTGCAGTAAATTCAATAACTATAAAATATCATTTATAAATAAATTTGGTGCTATACAAGATTTATGGTTTAACAAGAAAAGAACAGACGCTTTAGATGTTAAAAGAGATAGCTTTAATACGAGCACAATATACTCTACGACTTCTAATGTAAATTACAATACATATAGTCCAACAATGATTGTTCAAGATGTTTCAAGTAAAAAATCTCTTACATTAAACACAGGATTCTTAAAAGAAGAGTACAATGAAACTATAAGACAATTAATGCAATCTGAAGATGTTTGGATTAGAGATAACAATAAGACATTGCCTGTATCAATAAAAGATTCAAGTTTTACTTATAAAACACACCTAAACGACAAACTTGTAAACTATACTGTTCAATTTGAATATGCTTTTGATGGTATCAACACAGTTAGATAATGAAACAAAAAGTACAGCTTTTTATAAATAATGAAGAAGTAGATGTTTTTCAAGATGGTTCTATTACAATACAGTCATCTATAAAAGATGTAAAAGATCCTGGTAAAATATTTACTGACTTTAGTAAAAACTTCACCTTACCTGCTTCAAATAATAACAACAAGGTATTTAAACATTATTACAAATATGGTGTTGATGTGGTAGATAGTGGAGGATTTGATGCGTCAATTTCACAAGAAGCAAGAATAGAGATAAACAATAGAGTCTTTAGAGAAGGTTATATAATGCTTGAAGGAGTAGATCTTAAATATAATAATCCTTCAACATACAGGGTTACTTTTTATGGTAATCTTAGATTCTTAAGAGAAAAATTAGATAATACTAAATTATCTGACTTAACATTTCTAAAGAACTTTTATCTAAATTATCAACCAACAGGGACTGATAGTGTTTATGAATTTCTAACATCATCAAAAAATATTACAGATGAGTTTGGAACTACACACACACAGCCTTTAGTTGTTCCGCTTATTACGCATACAGATAGATTATATTATAACAGTGACACAGCTTACTATGGAACTTTAGCAGATGGTAATTTATATTATGATGGAAGTTATAGTTCTTTATCAAGAAACGGAGTTAGCTGGGATCAATTAAAACCAGCTATTAGAATAGATATAATAATAAAAGCAATAGAAAAATTATTGTCTGAAGAAGATCAGACAGTTTCTTTTTCTACTGACTTCTTTAATTCAATAAATTTAGATTATTATAATCTTTATATGTGGTTGCATCAAAAAGAAGGTAAAATAGATAGTGAAGATGAGCAAGGAAAAATAACAACACTAATAAATAGATTTAATATTGGTAAAATAATAAGTTATATTTCAGGTACAAATGCAATAGGATTTACTGCTGATTTTATAAATTCATCAGGAATAGGAAGTGGAGCTGCTGCAGATAAAGTAAAAATAACTATTAATAGTCCTAAAGTAGATACTGTTCTTGCAAGATTAAGTCTTGTTAGTTCAGACACTACAACTAAATATGATGTAAGAATAGAAAGAAATGGTATTACTTATAAAGAATTTACACAAGAAGTACAAACAGGAACTACAGATTATTTAGAAACGGACTTGGATGAAGGTACTTACACTTTTACGGTTATAACTGAATCTGGTGCAACTATAAATTTTGACTCTGGTTTTGAATTAAGATTAATTGCAAGAATAGATAGAGATTATTTTGACGGAAGTGTAAATGTGCCTGATATTGTAAGAACTGCATCAAATTTATCTACTAATACTACAGGTATTTTTTATACAAGAGAGAATTTGCCAGATATAACTGTTCTTGATTTTCTATCAGGCATATTTAAAATGTTTAATCTTGTTGCAGAAGTTAGAAATGATTCTCCTACACAAAAAACAATTGTTGTTAAAACTTTAGATGATTTTTATACATCTTCACTTGTAGAAACAGATTTAACAAGAAATATTAATGTAGAGTCAAGTAGTGTAAATAAAACTCTACCATATACAAAAATTACATTTGAATATGAGGACACAGATTCTTTACTTGCAAAACAACACAAAGAAGCAAATAATATAACTTGGGGTGGTGAATTTGTGGATATAAAAGGTAATAGTAGATATGAAAGCGAATATGTAATAAAGCCATCTTTTGGTCATATGAAGTTTGAAAGACTGAAAGATGACAATACAGGAGATTTTTCAGATATACAAGTTGGTTTTAGTGTGACTAAATCTAATGAAGATTCAACAGCAGGAACACAAGAAAAATATAATCCATATATTGGTAAACCAGTGTTATTTTATCCTATACTTATTACAGGAGATGAAATACCTTATGTATATAATGATAGAGCTGCCAACACAACAGCTACTTCTTATTTTATACCAAGTAATGCTGTTGACACACAAACATCACAAACAAATCACTTTGGAGCAGAAAAGAATGAATATAATGCAAATGTAGATGGCTCTGAAAGTTATGAGGATAATTTATATTCACAATACTATAGAAACTATATTCTTTCTGTATTTAATAAATTTAATAGGTTAACTAAGCTTAAAGCAGTTTTAACTAATGCTTTCATAAGTAACTTTTCTCTTGCGGATACTGTTGTTGTTTCAGGAGAAAAATATAATATAAATAAAATAAATTTAGATATAGTAACAGGTAAAGCTGATTTAGAACTTATTTCAACATATGCAGCTGTTAGTTATTTATGTTTACCTTCGTTATTTGAAGTAAGAGTAGAAGTCATAACAGGAGGATATTTATATATATTTAGTAACAGATATGGTATTTATCAATTAGCTGCAGGTACTTACACATTTAGTAATGTTCCTTCAGCTCATCCAATAGCTTTCCACAATAACGGAAAAGAATCATTAATCAGCTATACAGGTACAGTCAATGCAGGGTCAAAAACAGGTCTTGACGGAAATACATACACATATTATTCTGGTAATGTAACAGTAACAGTAAGTGGTGACTTTGGAACTATTAGTTACGAGTGTTATAATCACGGATATATGGGTGGTGAAAACAACTTAACATACAACGCAACTTGTTCAGTAGCACCGACTCCAACACCAACACCAGGAACACTAACAGTAGATGCAACAGATATATCAGTAGATACTGCATTAATAACAGCAGACCAAACAGACGACTAATGATTAAATTAATAATAGAACTATTAAAGACAGATAATTTTTATGGAGTTAATCCTTATATAGATATTGCTAAAGGAAAGTATAAAGCTCCTTTGACAATACAGGAAGCAAAAAATGTAATTAAACGCAGGTGGTATGGCAGATAATAAAAGAATAATATATACTATAGAGGTTAACGATCAAGGTAAGATGAAGATAAAAGATCTTACAACTGGATTCGTAAATGCTTCTGGTGCTGTAAAAAAACTTAATACAGACTTACTGCAGCAGGGCGAAATAATGGAAGATAACGCCAAGAAGAATCAAAATATGATTGATAAGACAGGGTTGGCGGGAGCTACTGTTGTTGAGTTTGGTCGTACTATTTCTGATTCAAACTACGGTCTTAGAGGTATGGCTAATAACATATCTCAATTATCCACATTATTTATAACCCTTATAACAACATCAGGAGGATTAACAAAAGGTCTTGGACAGTTGGTTAAGGTGATGATGGGTCCTGTTGGATTAATAGTTCTTTTTCAAATTGTAATTGCTTTATTCGAAAGAGCTGATATGATGGCTTCAAAACTTGAAAAAACATCAAACGCTTTAGCAGATGCACAAGCAAAAGCTGGGTCTGAACTTAAAATGTTAAGACAAGCTATTGATGATGGTATATTTAGTCAAGAACAACTTGAAACTGTAATTGGAAGAGTTAACGAAGAATATGATGACTTAAATTTACAGGTTGGAAATAATGCAAAATTAACTGATAAATCTGCTTTAGCTATAGATAATAAAATACTTTCACTTGAAAAGTTAGCTATTGCAAATGCCATTAACACAAGAGCAGAAGAATTGTATGCCAAACAATTAGATATTGATTTAAGAAAAGAAGAAGCATTAGAAGAGGCAAGGATTAAACAATCAGCTGATAGAGTTATAAGAATAACAAATACAGGAAAAGTAATAGAAAGAAGTGAAGAAGACGCAGAGCAAAGAAGGCAAGATAGAATTAATTCTGTAGAAGATGAGTTTAATAAAGAACAAGTGAAGCTTGATGAAGAATTTGCAACACTAAGAAAAGTGGCAAATCAAAATGATTATTACACAGAGACATTTGTAAATAATAGTAAAACAAAAACCAAATCCACAAAAGATGAAGAAAAGGAGAGGTTAAAGTTTATTACAGATGTTGAAGATTCTTTAGCTGTGTTTGAAGAACAGCAATTCTTATTAAAACGAAAAAGATTAGAAAATCATTACGAAAAATTAATAGAACAAACTAAAAAAAATGGTGAAAGTACGATTGGTTTAGAATTAGCAAAATTTGCTGCATTAAAACAAATTGATGACGAAAGAAGATTGCAAATAGAACAAGAACAAGAAAAGAAAGATGCAGATGCAGAAAGAGAGGTTCTAAGAGAGATTAGAATTAATAAGGCTAAGAATAAGGCTAAAGATGACCAATTAAGATATGAACAAGAAATAGAATTAGCAAGAGTTGGTTTTGCAAAACAAATATCAGGCATATTTGCAGCTATTGGAAAAGAAGGTTCGGGATTAGCTAAGACTGCTTTGTTATTAGAAAAAGGTGCAGCTATTGCAGACATTATTATAAAATCACAACAAAGTATTGCTACACAAAAAGCTGCTGCAGCTGCTTATACTTTGCAAACAAGAGCTGCTTTTGCTGCAGCTGGTCCTCTTGGATTTGCAGCTGGAGAAAAATTAATTATAAGAAATCAAGCATCATTATTAAAAAATATATCACAAACAAAAATAGGAGCTGGATTGTCTATAGCAAAAATAGTTGCTACAAGCTTGTCTAATAAAGGTGGTGGTGTTGCTGCATCAGCACCTTCAGCAGCTGAACCATCAGCACCACAAATACAAGCTCCTGCATTTAATGTAGTAGGTGCAACACAAGAAAGTCAATTGGCTCAAACAATATCACAAGCCGAACAACAGCCAATAAAAGCTTTCGTTGTAGCATCTGATGTATCAACAGCACAGGAACTTGAACGTAGTACAATTGAAGGAGCATCTATTGGATAATAAAACAAAATAAACTTAATATGGTTATTTAGATATGGAAAAGATAATAGAACTTATTATAGACGAAGAAAATGAGATTAGTGGTATTGAAGCTATCTCTGTCGTTGAAAATCCAGCAATAGAAGAAGACTTTATTGCACTAAAAGAACATAAAGATATTAAGCTTGCAGAAGTAGATGCGGAGAAAAGGATTCTTATGGGTCCTGCTCTTATTCCTAATAAAAAGATATTTAGAAAAGGAGCTGATGATGACAATGATTATTACATTTATTTCTCTGAAGATACAGTAAGAAAAGCATCAGAATTATTCTTTATTAACAGCAAGCATAAGAACTCTACATTTGAACATTCATTTGAATTATCAGATATGTCTGTTGTAGAATCTTGGTTAATAGAAGATCCAGAAAAAGATAAAGCATCTGCTTATGGATTTGACCTACCAAAAGGAACTTGGATGGTATCAATGAAAGTATTAAATGATGATGTATGGAGAGCGGTTAAAGAAGGAGAAGTAAAAGGGTTTTCTATTGAAGGATATTTTGCAGATGGTATAGAAAGACCTAAAGAAAGCATAAAAGAAAATGCTTGTGATGAATGTTTAAGTGAACTTAATGCAGAGTTTGAACTAGCAGAAGTATTAGCAAGTTTATCTGAAGAGGTAGAACTTGAATCTTATGGAGGTTATCCACAGTCTGCAAAAAACAATGCTAAAAGAGGAATTAAATATAACGAAGCTGTAAATAATAAATGTGCGACACAGGTTGGTAAGGTTAGAGCTAGACAACTTGAAAAGGGAGAGAACTTTACTTTACCTACTCTTAAACGCATATACTCATATTTATCAAGAGCTTCTGCTTATTATCAGGAAGGAAATAATGAAGCTTGCGGAACTATATCATATTTATTATGGGGTGGTAAATCAATGTTAACTTGGGTTACATCTAAACTTAAAGGACTTAATGCAATAGAAGCAGCATCCACTATTATTGATGGTAGAGCTGCTTATACAACTGCAGGAGAAGCAGAGAAAGCTGCTGAAGATATTGGCTGTCAAGGTTATCATACACACGAGTACGAAGGTGATGTTTGGTATATGCCTTGTGAGGAACACAATCTAAAAGCTCCTTGCCAAGATGGATATGAGCAGATAGGTATGAAAGATAAAGATGGTAGAAAAGTGCCTAATTGTGTTCCAATAAAATGAGAAGAAGAAAAAATGCAACATTAAGTTATTCTTCTCCAAGAAGTTCATCAAGAGCTTGTTTGTGTCCTGATGGTAGAACATATTCAATAAAGTGCTGTGATGGAACATTAGAAGCACAAGGGATAGGAAGCACGCATAAGACAAGTAATTATTTATTACAAGAAAATAGAGATTTAATATTACAAGAAGACAACAGTAAAATAAAATTATAATGGCAGATAAAAAAATATCCGAATTAAGTTTAGTAGCAGCATCAGATTTAGATGGTTCTGAAGTAATAGCTATTGTTCATTCATCAGAAACTAAAAAAACTACAATATCTAATTTAGAGAATCTAATAGTTACACATTTAGTATCAACTGACATTACGGTTATATCTGGAGGTAGTGATATAGATTTAAATGATTCTGCTTATGACAATGCAGAAATGATTAAGTTAAGCTGGTCAGGTGTAAGTGATACAGTAGAGATAACTTTACCAGACGCAACAGCAACTAAAAACTTAAATAGACAAATAAGACTAATAACAGACAGTTCATATACAACAAACACAC
>Ga0222718_10001744_pt1 | contig 20241 bp, 19 predicted proteins | sample C33_27DmetaG_FD_165045 | JGI IMG/M metagenome (GOLD analysis project Ga0222718, IMG submission 165045) | Estuarine water microbial communities from San Francisco Bay, California, United States - C33_27D | ecosystem: Environmental > Aquatic > Marine > Unclassified | place: USA: California... | reverse complement strand
TGGTCATTTGTCCGAAAAAGACCGAGGCTCGATAGCACGGTTAATTTCTGCTGCGGAAAACAATCCTGATGGCTTTAAGAATGAAATGGCCAAGATTCATGAGTTGGCCGAAAAAAGTAATGCTCCCATCCTCGGAATTACAGGCACGGGTGGGGCAGGGAAGAGCTCATTAGTCGATGAATTGGTCCGCAGGTTTTTACTCGATTTTGAAGATAAAACACTCGCCATTGTTTCTGTAGATCCTTCGAAGCGCAAAACAGGCGGAGCACTTTTGGGAGATCGCATTCGAATGAACGCCATTCGCAACGAGCGGGTTTACATGCGCTCCCTCGCCACGCGTCAAAGCAATCTAGCCTTGAGCAAGCACGTGAAAGAGGCACTTGACATTCTAAAGGCATGCAATTTTGATTTAATCATTCTTGAGACTTCAGGCATTGGACAAAGTGATACCGAAATCCTTGACCACAGTGATGCGAGCCTCTATGTAATGACTCCTGAGTTTGGCGCTGCCACGCAACTGGAAAAAATTGATATGCTCGATTTTGCAGATATCGTGGCTGTAAACAAGTTTGACAAACGGGGAGCGCTTGATGCGGTTAGAGATGTGAAGAAGCAGTACAAACGAAATCATCAGCTCTGGGATACTCCCGATGATGATATTCCAGTATTTGGAACCATAGCAAGTCAGTTTAACGATCCTGGTATGAATACGCTTTACAAGCAGATCATGGATTTGTTGGTAGAGAAAGCCGGTGCAACCGACCTCAAGTCAACCTTTGAGATCACCGATGAGATGAGTGAGAAGATTTTCATCATTCCGCCTGCACGTACTCGATATCTGAGTGAAATTGCAGAGAACAATAGAGCTTATGATAAAAAAGCTGAGGAGCAAGCCGAGGTTGCCGATAAGCTATATGGGCTAAATCATGCCATACAATTGTTCGGGGGTGAGGATCAGCTTAAAGTCAATGGTCAAGAATCAAGGGCCACCGGCAACGGTGGAGAACTAGAATCTTTGATTCAAAAATTCGAGCAAATTAAAAAAGACCTCGATCCGCACAACTGGGATACACTGCAAGCCTTTGGCGATGAGATGCAGCGTTATAAGGATGAGTATTACACGTTTAAAGTGCGCGATAAAGAGCTTAAAATCAAAACGCATTCTGAGTCGTTGAGTCATAATCAAATTCCAAAGGTTTCTACTCCCAAGTATCGAAGTTGGGGTGATATTTTGAATTGGTCACTTCAAGAAAATGTTCCAGGGCAGTTTCCTTACACGGCAGGGCTATTCCCATTTAAGAGGGAAGGCGAAGACCCAACCCGAATGTTTGCAGGGGAAGGTGGTCCTGAACGAACCAACCGAAGGTTTCATTATGTAAGCCTCGGTATGCCAGCAAAGCGTTTAAGTACAGCCTTTGACTCTGTAACGCTATATGGTAACGACCCTGACCATAGACCAGATATCTACGGTAAGGTTGGTAATTCAGGTGTGAGCATTTGTTGCCTAGATGATGCCAAGAAATTATACTCGGGTTTTGATCTGAGCGACCCCAAAACATCGGTATCCATGACCATTAATGGTCCAGCACCAATGCTGCTTGGTTTCTTTATGAATGCCGCCATTGATCAAGCCTGTGAGAAATACATTAATGCCAATGGGCTTGAAAAGGATGTGGAAAAGAAACTCAAAGCAATCTGGGAGGACAGAGGCTTGGATAGACCAAAATATCAGGGCGAAATACCCGAAGGCAATGATGGTCTTGGACTAATGCTCTTGGGTATCACAGGTGATCAAGTGTTGCCCAATGATGTGTACCAAAAGATTAAGGCAGATACCATGAGCGTAGTACGTGGTACCGTTCAAGCAGATATTTTGAAAGAAGATCAAGCGCAAAACACTTGCATTTTCAGTACAGAATTTGCTTTACGCCTTATGGGAGACGTACAAGAGAGTTTCATCAACCATAAAGTGCGCAACTTTTATTCGGTTTCCATCAGCGGATATCACATTGCCGAAGCCGGTGCCAATCCGATTTCACAATTGGCATTTACCTTGGCCAACGGATTTACTTATGTGGAGTATTACCTCAGTCGTGGGATGGACATCAACGCCTTCGGTCCCAATCTGAGCTTCTTCTTTAGCAATGGGATAGATCCTGAATATGCGGTGATTGGTAGAGTTGCTAGAAGACTTTGGGCAAAGGCGCTTAAGCATAAGTACGGAGCTAATCCTCGTGCGCAAATGTTGAAGTATCACATTCAAACCAGTGGTAGAAGCCTGCATGCGCAAGAGATTGACTTCAATGATATTCGCACTACACTTCAGGCGCTGTATGCGATCTATGATAACTGCAACTCGCTGCACACTAACGCCTACGATGAAGCCATTACTACGCCCACCGAAGAGAGTGTACGCAGGGCGATGGCCATTCAGTTAATCATCAATAAAGAGCTAGGATTAGCGAAAAATGAGAATCCGCTCCAAGGTTCATTCATCATTGAAGAGTTGACCGACTTGGTAGAAGAGGCTGTATTGACCGAATTTGACCGTATCACCGAGCGAGGTGGTGTTTTAGGTGCTATGGAAACCATGTATCAGCGCAGCAAAATTCAAGAGGAGAGTTTGTATTATGAAACACTGAAACATACTGGCGAATTCCCAATTATTGGGGTAAACACCTTCTTGAGCTCCAAAGGCAGCCCGACCATTTTACCTAAGGAGGTAATTCGTGCAACGGAGGAGGAGAAGGAATACCAAATAGCTATGCTAAATCGATTGCATAAGTGCAACGAAGAAAGGCAAGGAGAATTACTGCGTGATTTGCAGACGGTAGCCATTCAAAACGACAATATGTTTGAGCAATTGTTGAAGGTTTGTAAGTATTGTTCTCTTGGCCAGATTACCAATGCGTTATTTGAGGTTGGAGGACAATACAGGCGAAACATGTAATTGGAAGATGCTCTTTCCGATCAATAGTTTTTAATAGACTTACGCTTGGAGATAATATTCGGGTGAAATAAATAAAAAAAGCCCTCACCGTTAGGTGAGGGCTTTCTAGTATTGGCAAAGTCGTTATCGCTTTGACCTCATGTTTTTGATGAGTTGCTCACTTCTCTTGACATATCCATAATCTACATCAGGATTGGCTTTAGCCATTTCCTTAGCATTTTCGGCAGCATCTATAGCTTCATCGTACCTGCCCAACTTACCATAAATCTCGGCTTTATTGTACATATACCAAAAGGCATCAGAACGCATTTCACAAGCTTTAGTCATCCACTCAAGGGCTTGGTCAAGGTTTTCTTCTTTGGCAAGATAGTGCCTTGCACCAGCAGCATAATCCCTAGCGCTTGGGCCTTCGACAAGAATTTTATTGATTTGCTTTTCGACCATTTCATTCGTCTTAGTTTCAATGGGGATATGTACTGATGTGTTTTCCCAACCCATCACTAAATGAGCACCTGTATTGGTGAGGTTACTGAAGGTAATCGTGAAAGTCTCCCAAGTATCCATTAGCTTTTTAGTATCTACTTTAATTCGAACTAAATCTTCAGCAGCATCATAGTTCCCAGTTCCCCAGTGATTTAAATTTTTGTGTACGATGACTTCCCAGCTGTCTGCAGATGGTATTGCAAATAATGCATATTGTCCTGCGGGTACTTCTTTTCCTCCCAGTGTTACATCTTCACTAAAAGAGATTTTCGTAGATGCATTGGCACCAAGTCTCCATATTTCACCGTAGGGTAAAAGTTCACCAAATATTTTTCTTTCCTTGATTCCAGGTCGAGAGTATTCTACTTCAACGTCAACCAATCCAACTTTTTGAGTCACCGTTGACATTGGACTTGGTTGTGGGGCCTTGATTTGACCGAATACCGAGGCAGAGACTAAGACTGCCGATAAGAGTAATATGTTTTTCATGCTGTTTAATTTTTTGAAGGCGCAAAGGTATGTGTTGGATTGTGCCTACCATCCAATATTAAGTTCTATTAGTATTATCTTAAATGTTCTGTAATCGACCAGTTGAAGTAAACTTTTATGTGTTCATGATGAAAAGCTGCTTGACGTTAAGAAATTTACTCCTGCCAATGGTGTTTTTAATGGCTGCTGCTGTTGGCCATGCACAGCAATCGCAAGATAAATCGGTATAGGTTTGCTTGGCTGGAAAGTGTGAAAGCGGGGAACTTGAACTCGCTGAACTTCAACGATCCAGAGGACTACTTATTAGTGCGCCAAATGGGGATAAAATTGCAGCAGAGGGTTTTCCGATTTCATACAACATTGGTGAACGAGAGTTTTCTTGCCAAAATGAAGGATACATGATATCCGAAGAATGCTTGACATTCATATCAAAGATGAAGTTGGGCTACCGATTTCGAATACACGAAATCAGATATGGAGAAGGCATGATAGCACCAGTGCTTGAGTTTAAGATTGTAGAGTAGATTTCTTATTTAACCCTACATTCACCGACCTAATCGAAAGCTTAGTTATGGTAGAAGTAATCATCAAATTGAACGGAAAAGAATACAATATTCAAGTAGGAGCAAATGAGAAGATATTAGATGCGGCATTAAAGGCAAATGTGGATGCACCATATTCGTGCAGAAGCGCCATTTGCTCAACGTGCATGGCACATTTGGATGAGGGCGAAGTCGATATGGAAATGAACCACGTGCTTACTGACGGTGAACTCGAAGAAGGCTTTATCGTTACTTGCCAATCAAGCCCAAAGTCTGACAGGGTAGTAATTAACTACGATTTCTAGTTCTGAAATAGTGGATACTTCAGGTTCTTAGTCGATTTGAGTTTAGCTCGAATAGACCCTACTCTTATTTCTGATTCTACATAGATTGGAATCAGACTTTTATCCTTTGTAACATAAACTTTCATTCCCTCACCTTCTTTAAAGATGGTGCCTTGAACGAGCAACGGGGAAAAGACATGGCAAGCTACCTCGCCATATTCATCGTGATTGTAAATTTCTACTCCCTGATATCGAATAAACAGGTCATGCGTTTCTCGATCGATGAACATCTTTATAGGAATCTTTTCACCAGGTTTGGCCTTATCGAAATCAATTCTTCGTGCTTGATATATCAATGAGAGAACATCAAAGGTGTTGTCTTCCAAATCACTGGTATCAACCCTTATAGGGTTTTCTTTCACCTTTAAAACCGAGATCACCCGGTCTCTCCTTTGATCGAAAATGCAGTCTTCCTTCATGTAAAAAGAACCTTCATTGATATCTCGTTTAAAACGATATGGTGACAAATCCTGAGCATCTGCATAAGCCTCATAAGTGTCACGCACGGTATAAAACCATTCATATCTAGGGTGCGTCTTACCTTCACCAGTGAAGTGCAGGCAGGGTTTATTCATGAATTCATCCTCTTTTACACTGAACGTTACATCTCCGGCACCAACCCAAACCCCCATGAGGTAATAATAAACAGCATAGGTGAGTGACTCACCATGCTCAAAAGGTAATTCTTGTGAAACTGCCTTCCATTGGATGCAGCAGACACTAACCAGACTGAGCAGAAATGCTTTCACCTTAGTTTGCATTTAGCCCAAGCTCCTTAAATGTGTTGTCATTGAGTAACTCAATGGCTTTCATCGTTGCTAAATCGCTTTTCGCGATGATGTAATAATGATCTTCATAACCATAGAGGTAGCGCGCCATTATTTCTTTCACATCTGCAGTAAGTTCTTGTTTGGCTAATTCAAATTCGTCATCCTCAACGTTTATTTGACGATGAACCGCCATTCTTTTAAAGGCATTGAGCCAATCTTGGCTGATGCTATAATCATTGGTAAATTTCTCAATCGTGGTATGTTGATTGAGTATGTCTTTTCTATTTGCCTGCACCAATCGAATTGCAAAATAATATGGTAGGCCTTTCTTGTAAAGCTCTTTTGATAAGTCATGCATTTTAGTGGTATCGGCCGCTATAAATCGATCAGGGATAATACCACCTCCACCATAAACTTTTCTTTTACGGGGAGTATAGTACACTAGGGTGTCGTTTACCTTAATGGAGTCTTTGTTTAATAATTCTCCACTCAGTTTGCGTTTCTTCAGGTCGCTTTTATATGCTTTTAAACCCTTGTCATATGGTTTTTGGATGCTACGGCCAGTAGGGGTATAATACCTCGAAATAGTCAAGCGCATGGCCGAGCCGTCATCATAATCGATTGTTCGCTGGACCAATCCCTTACCATATGACCTTCTTCCAACAATCAACCCTCGATCCCAATCTTGAATGGCACCTGCCACAATTTCGCTTGCCGAAGCTGATCGCTCGTCAATGAGCACAACAAGGTCTCCATTGGTAAACCGTCCTCCTGAATTTGCGAATGTTTCTTTTGTTGATTGGTGCAGACCTTCTGTGTAAACAATGAGTTTTCTGTCTTCTAAAAACTCGTCTACAATTTTTATAGCCGCATTTAAATATCCTCCAGAATTGCCTCGCAGGTCAAAAACAAGCGATTTCATACCTAGCTTGTCCAATTTATCAAGCGCTTGTCTGAAATCTGAAACACTGCTAGAACTGAATCTTGTTAATTTAATGTACCCAGTTTTTTCATCAAGCATGATTGCTGATGCTATACTGGACACGGGCACATTGTCTCTAGTAAGAATCGTGCTCAATGGTTCGCCTGATCTTAAAATATCGAATGGCTGATCGGTGTTTTTTTCATCCTTAATTCTTTTTGACATGGCATTGGCACTGAGGTTTTTTCCCGAGAGCGTATCGCTACCAACTGCAATGAGTTGATCTCCAAATTGTAACCCACCTTTATCAGCGGGGCTGTTTTCAATTACCTCAACCACCGTCAATGTATCCTCAATTACCCGATATCGAATTCCAATTCCCTTATAGCGTCCTGAAAGTGGTTCATTAGCCCGTTGATATTGCTCTGGATTCATATAAACAGAGTGCGGGTCCAAGTCTTCAAGCATGCGTTGAATACCATGCTCAACAATGTCATAAGTCTCTACACTGTCCACGTATTTCTGGTCAATGCTTCGCAAAAACTTATCAAGTTTTTGCAAGTCTGCACTTATGTCGTTTTGACCATGCATCATGAGCGAATACAGGAATGCAATAATGATAGAGATGATGTTACTAAACCTCATGCTAAGAGTTTCCATCAAATAACGACAGATTCAGCTAATTGTTAGATGGACATAACATTTTTTGGATGGGCTTCTAATTAGTCATAACCTTCACCAACACGGGCAAATGATCACTGTAGCCTCCAAAATAGCCATCGCGACTAAAATATCGACTGGGCAGAAAGTCGTTAAACTCTTTGTTTTCATAAAGCATCCAACGATGTTTCACAATCGTTCCTGAGTTAGGTGTGATTTTAAGCTCATTAGATGAGTCCTTTAGAAAGTGATTGCTTACAAGTATTTGATCCATAATATGCCACTCACCCAAATATGAATGTGTACCTAAACCTTCCTCATGTAAATATTTGTGCACACTAGTGAGGCATGGATCTTTTTTTCCTTTACATCTTTCAAGGTTCATGAGGCTCTCATTGCTAGGGTAGTCATTAAAGTCTCCCATCACGATAATGCTCGATTTTGAAGTTTGTTTTCGATAGGTAGCGATGGTCTTTAAAACCACATCTGAGGCTGCCATGCGCTTCCAGTTAGACTCTTCTGCACCTCCATACCTCGATGGCCAGTGATTAACAATTACCCAAAATCGTGCTTTGGTTTGGGTGTCTTCTAGGTGAACACAGAATACGGGTCGAGTAGGGCGCTCTTTTTTTAGATCTACCTGATGAACTTCGGTTTCAATAATTTCAAAGCGCTGATGGACGATTAACGCATTTTGAATACCTCTTCGGTCATTGGTGCCGCTGGTGAGATAAGTGTACTGCTTGGCGTTATTAAGTTGAGAAAATAGCGCGTCAAGTGCTACTGTAGACTCTACTTCACAAAGACCTATAATTTCTGGCATACCACCATCAACGCTAGCGTTTATAACACTGGCAATGTTTGCCGCTTTATTATTGAAACGTTCTGTGTTGTATTCTAATTTTCCGAATGGAGTGTAGTCTTCATCGATTGTGTATGGATTATCGAGGGTGTCGAAAAGGTTTTCGACATTGTAAAACATTACTTCAAAATTACCTTGGGCTTTAAGGGCTCTACAATCGAATAGAATGAGTGTGATGATTGCCAAATAAAGCATTCGGTCAACAATGATCATGTGCTAAAGAGTTTCAATGTGTATTTAAGCAGCTTCTTATTTCCAGGAGCACCATGTCCAGGAATTACAGTTTTAACTTTTGGGTATCTGCCCATAACTTTTTCCAGTGTTGCAGGCCATTGTTCTAGATCTGCGTCTGCCAAATTTCCTTTATCGGAATCAATACTTTTTACCATGCATCCACCAAAGAGCATTCGTTCGGATGGAATATAAGCTACGATATTGTCTGTGGTGTGTGCAGGTCCAAAATAATGGCACTCTACTTTCTTATCACCAACGGAAAATTCGAGTGAATCTGCAAAATAGCGTTGAGTGCAGTTATAGCCTTTGAGCCCTGCGAGCTTGCATGTTTTTTTGTGGCTTATAGTAGCGCAGCCCGTGCCAACAAATGAAGACAGTCCGCTAATGCAATCTTCATGGAAATGGTTGGCAACGAAATATGTTACCACCGCATTTTGCTCCTCGTATATCCATTGTAGCAAATTCATCGATGCCTCGTTTCCCACAGGTGTATCAAACACTGCAGCTTCACCACTGGATATAAAAACCAGACCATTGCAAGCGATTTGTGCAGACTGATAATTTATATATGATATGTGAAGGTAGGTGTTGGGTGATAGTTTAACGATATCTAGGTATGGCGAAACTTTTATAGTATCGGGTTTGGCCATTCCCACAGAGGCGAAAAAAATAAGTAAAACGCTAGTCCACCAATTCACTGTTCGAATGTACCATGAAGAATTTGATTCTTGGGTCTCCGAAATAATGGGCATAAAAAAAGCCTTCGTAAAAGAAGGCTAAGGGAATAGTGACCCAATCAGGACTCGAACCTGAAACCTGCTGCTTAGAAGGCAGCTGCTCTATCCAGTTGAGCTATTGGGCCCTTAATAAATAAAGGCCTCTTTCGAGGCCTCAATGTCGGGGTGGCAGGATTCGAACCTGCGACCTCCTGCTCCCAAAGCAGGCGCGATAACCGGGCTACGCTACACCCCGAAATAATGAACGTTTGGCCATAAAAAAGCCGCCCTTCAAAAGGACGGCAAATGTAAAACTATTTGTGAAAGAATATTCCTGTTTTAAAATTGACTATTTCTCAATTGTGCAACCGCCTCTGCAAGCGCGGCCACCTGCTCGGTATTGTATTTCTTCACGTTTTTTCTAATCGGTTGCATTAATGGGCCAAGTTTGGTCAATTCTTCACTTATGGATTTCATTTCCGCATTTGATTCAAATACATCGCATAAGTGTTGAACGCTTCCTACACTATTCACCGTTTCAAAAAAGCCAACTCTCACTTCATCATCTTTAATCTCATCCTTCATCATTTGGCAACTGATATGTAGTCCTTCAATCCAACCACCAATGATCATGAATGTTGCATATTGTGCACGCTCTTCAGAGAACAGTTGGTCTTTGGCGTTGAGGTACGCCTTCGTGAGTAAAATCGATTTATTTACCGTAGAGTCATCACTGGCCATTTGTGTCATTAATTCTTCATCAAAGGCTTCTGAAATACCCAAACTATTTGCCGCACCCATCAAACCTTTCATGCGGTCCATGGCGCTTTGGTTTTGACCAAAAGAAGCCGCATACACTAAATCGCTGCCTATCGCCCCTATTCCCATCGCTTGCTTGCTAGAGCCGCTAAAGCTCTTGCTAGCAGATAGCATAACAGATTCATTATAGTTATAGCCCTTCTCCATCATATGATCGTAGAGCTTCGCTGTCATTTCTATGTTCGTCTTGACTACTCCAAGTTCTTCCAAATAGCCGGTAGGCAAAGAATCTGCTTTTTCGTAATTATACTTTGGACCGGTAGATTCAGCTTCACCGCCTCCACATCCAATTACGAACGCTGATAGTGATAGACCTATTGCCGCAGTTAATAGCTTGTTGATTTTCATAAAGTTATTGTGCGTTTGTTGTTCTCGGGCAAATCTAATGTCAACCGACTGGTAATCGATAAAAGCAACCAACTTTTTTTTGGATTAATCTATAATCGGTTGCGCAGTATACTTGAGCTTCAAACCAATCATAAGGATTTGATGATGTGTTTCTGTTAATCTTGGAGCAAAAACAAAAAAAAACCTCAGCTTTCACTAAGGCTTAAAAGAAGCGGAGAGAGGGGGATTCGAACCCCCGGTACCCGTTTCCAAGTACGCATGTTTAGCAAACATGTGGTTTCAGCCACTCACCCACCTCTCCGTGTGACTTTTTCGAGCGGCAAATGTAAAATTTGAAAGTATATCTGATATTATCTTTTTCGATCTATTAGCACCTTGTTGCCATCTGTATGAATGTGCCAAGAATCTTCTGGAAAGATTTTTCTGGTATACCTTAAATAGACCCGAGTGCGTTTTGTTACGCGCTTTACGATTGTGTTTTGATCTAAGGGTTCGCCTGAAAACTCAAATCCATGGATGTTTGGGTTTCTCATAAAAAAGTCTTGTATGATGGCGCAAACCGTGTTTATTACCGAATAAAACTCGCCTTTGTTCACAAGTGTGTATTCTTCTCCATCGTATTCATCGTTGATCACCCCAAAAACGATATTAGCCTGTAGAATATCGGCCTGCTTTCTTCCAAATCTTACTTCATACTCTACTTCTTTATCGGTAGTGAAATAATACACTCCACTAGAGTTTAAAGCAGGTGGCGCGAATGAATAGATTTTCGGCATAGTTTTTCGAAAGTTGGCGGAAGGTAAAAATTATCTTTGCTGCCTTTTTAAATGAAATACGCCAAATGGATAGGAGGTACGATAGGTTGGGCCATGGGTGGTCCAATTGGTGCATTGGTTGGGTTTTCCCTTGGAGCACTTTGGGACGGAGCCACTTTTGAAGGTAGCCTTAAGGCGGGTTCAAAAAAATATGAGACCCATGCTGGGGACTTCTATGTAAGTCTTATGGTGCTTGCAGCTGCCATAATGAAGGCGGACAATAAGATTCTAAAATCAGAATTGAATTATGTGAAGCGCTTTCTGAGAAATCAGTTTGAAGAGGATCGCGCTAATCAGCTTCTAAGTTTATTAAAAGATTTATTAGAAAGGCCTATTGATGTCTATTCAGTGACAGATCAGATTCATCAATACATGAATAGTCAACAGCGTCTGCAACTTATGCATTTCTTAGTTGGAATAGCACAAGCCGATGGTAACGTTCATCAAAATGAGTTCGAGCTTTTACAATTGATAGCCAAAGGCCTAAGAGTGAGTCCAAACGAACTGAAATCACTCTTAGGAATGTATGAGGACATCGATGATAAATACTATCATGTTCTTGGGCTGGATAACGGAGCAAGTCAAGAGGATATTAAAAAAGCTTATAGAACTTTAGTGAAGAAGTATCATCCAGATAAAATTGGTGACATTGGCGAAGAAGCAAAAAAAGCGGCAGTTGATAAATTCCGCCAAGTACAAGAAGCTTATGATAAACTCAATAAATAATAATATGAATAGAAAAACACTTTTAGTATGCGCGATGTGCATTTCCGTTAGTGCTGCAGCATTTGCTCAGAAACCTACAGCTCAAAAACAGGACGAGATTTTATCGAAACAGTCTGAATTGGATGCGAAACTATCTGAGGTTTTGAAGACGCAAGAGGAAATGAAGACCTTATTTGGAAGCAACATGGATATGGAAAATGATATCGTGAAAATGAGCTACGCATATGGAATATCTCTTGGTGAAAACTTTAAATCACAAGGTGTGCAACAAATAGATTACGCAGCCTTAAATAAGGGTATAATGGATGCGCTTACCAATAACCCGAACCCAAAGATGACGGTTCAAGAATCTCAACAGATTCTAAATGAGTATATCTCTGCGTTGATGGCTGCAAAAGCGAAGTTGGCAAAAGAAGCAGGTGAAAAGTGGTTGGCTGAAAACGGTAGGAAGGATGGTGTAATGACCACAGAGTCAGGTCTACAATATGAAATAATAAAAGAAGGGGAGGGAGCTGCTCCTAGTGCATCGAGTAAAGTCACTGTGCATTATCACGGTACCCTAACCAATGGTGATGTATTTGATAGTTCAGTAGAGCGCGGTCAGCCAGCCACGTTCGGATTAGGTCAGGTTATCAAAGGCTGGACCGAAGGATTGCAATTAATGAAGCCTGGAGCCAAGTATAAGTTTTACATACCAAGCGAACTGGGATATGGAGAACGGTCACCCGGAGGAAAAATTGGACCAAACGAAGTTTTGGTATTTGAAGTTGAACTGCTTAGCGTGGAGGGTTAAGGTAATTAAGAAAACTTCGGAGCAAAAAAAAGGCGTTGAATTTTCAACGCCTTTTTTTTTATTTGTCATGCTCTTGACCTCCTCTATGCATACATGATTTTATCCTTGGCATATGCACCTTGCGCTAATTTGTCTTTGACCTTTCCAAATATCTCAATGGTGTAGTTCACATCTTCTTCTGTGTGAATTGCGGTTGGAATAACCCGCAACATGATTGTGTCCTTTGGAACTACAGGATAGATTACCATCGAGCAGAAAATGCCATGATTCTCTCTTAAGTCTAGTATGACATTAGCCGCTTCGAACGGGCCACCATCTAAGAATACTGGAGTCACGCAAGAATTGGTTCTCCCCAGGTTAAAACCGTTTTCGCGCAATTTTGATTGTAACGAATTAGTCACCTTCCAAAGGTTGGCCTTGTGTTCGGGTTGAGTCCTGATCATTTCAAGTCTCTTCAAAGCTCCAATTACGAGTGGCATAGGAAGTGACTTGGCGAATATTTGTGAACGAGTATTGTACCTTAAATATTCTACAATTTTCTCCTCTGATGAAATGAATGCTCCAATCGTGGCGAAAGCCTTAGCGAAGGTTCCAAAGTAGACATCGATACCATCCATGCAGCCTTGTTCCTCACCAGCACCAGCTCCGGTGGCTCCAAGCGTTCCGATACCGTGAGCATCATCCACAAGAAGTCTGAAATCGTACTGAGACTTGAGGTCTACAATTTCTTTGAGCTTGCCTTGATCACCAGCCATTCCAAACACGCCTTCAGTAATTACAAGAATACCACCATTGGTATCGCTTACCAATTTAGTTGCCCTTTCCAATTGAGTTTTTAAACTCTCAATATCATTATGCTGAAAAACAAATCGCTTACCCATGTGCATGCGCATTCCGTCCATAATGCATGCATGAGATTCGCTGTCATACACTATAACATCATTTCGATCTACGAGTGCGTCAACCGTTGAAGCGATTCCTTGATAACCATAATTCAATAGAATGGTGTCTTCCTTTCCAACAAAACTCGATAGCTCATGCTCAAGTTGCTCATGATAATTTGAGTTTCCAGACATCATTCGGGCACCCATCGGATAAGCATTACCCCAATCTTTAGCGGCCTTAGCATCAACCTCTCTAATCTCTGGATGATTTGCAAGTCCCAAATAGTTATTCAGGCTCCATACTAGAACATCTTTTCCTCTAAATTGCATCTTATTGGAAATTGGACCTTCTAATTTTGGGAAAAAGAAATATCCATGACCAACGTTACTGTACTGACCTAGTGGTCCTTTATTTTCCCGAATCTTCTCAAAAATATCTCTCATATAAAATTATTTTACCTCAACTGGTATTGCTATGCAAATGTAGTATTAAGACAATTTCAAGAATCATTGAGTTCAGCTGAAACGTAGCTTTTATTAACACGCTTACATGTAAATTGAATGTAGCTTTGCCAGCTTATATGTCTAGATTTCTTTCAATCATCATTGTAGCGGGAGTATTGGTGAGTTGCGGAGAACACCGAAAAGTGCTTCGCAGTGATGATATGCAATACAAATATGATATGGCCATTCAATATATGGATGGTGAAAAATTTGCAAAAGCATATCCTCTTCTTGACGAACTCTACATCATGTACCGAGGATCAGAGAAAGGAGAGAAAATTGCATTCACTTTGGCCGAATGTGAGTTAGGGTTAAAGGACTATATACTTGCCTCGCACCGTTATGAGCAGTTTTTTAAAAACTATCCACATAGTGAATATGCAGAGGAAGCCCAGTTTAAGTCGGCATATTGTAACTATAAGCTTTCACCGAAGTATTCTCTAGATCAAACAGATACATACAAAGCGATTAGATCTTTTCAACTATTCACCATTCAGCATCCAGAAAGTGATTTAATTGATAGCACAAACACCCTCTTAGATGAATTGAGGTATAAGATCGAGCTAAAAGATTACAAGAGCGCCAAGCTCTATTATAATAGAGAGGCATACAGAGCCGCTACTGTGGCATTCAAGAACTTTAATGACAGATATCCCAATAGCAGATATAGCGAAGAGACATGGTTTTTATGGTATAAATCTTCATATTTATTGGCAGTCAATAGCGTAGAAGAGAAAAAAAGCGAAAGAATGGAAAAGGCTTTGGAAGCATATCTTACTTTTGTAGACCGCTTTCCGGAGAGTGAATACGAACGGGAAGTAGAGAATTTGAATAAAGATTTGCTGAAGAAGCAATTACAAGAGCAAAATCAAGCATAATGGACAAGCTTAAGAATTACCAGAAGTTAGAAGCTCCCTCGAGTATTGTGACGAGAGACGTTGTTGAGTTGGAGCAACACTGTGATAATGTATATGAGGCCATAGCTATAATGGCTAAGAGATCTAATCAGGTTGGTACCACACTTAAGCAGGAATTGGATCAAAAGCTTCAAGAATTTGCTTCGGTTACCGATAGTTTAGAAGAAATTTTTGAGAATCGCGAGCAAATCGAAATCTCTAAAATGTATGAAAGACTTCCCAAACCATCTGCATTGGCAATGGAGGAATTTCTTGCAAACAGAGTCTACTTCCGTAATCCTGATGAGGACGAGGATCAGACGGCTAAGGCAGAGGACGCTGAATAACAATTAAAAAAGTGCTCAGCGGAAAGCACATCCTTCTTGGAGTTACTGGCAGCATAGCAGCTTATAAGTCTGCCATGCTGGTTCGTTTGCTAGTTAAACAAGGAGCACACGTAAGGGTAATTCTTACGGAAGCTGCAAAAGATTTTGTTACTCCAATAACACTAGCAACTCTTTCGAAAAATCCTGTTTATTCTGATTTCATCAAATCCAGGGAAAGTGGAGAATGGGTAAATCATGTCGAGCTCGGAAAGTGGGCTGACCTGATGCTAATTGCCCCATTATCAGCCAGTACATTAAGTAAACTATGCTCAGGGAATTGCGATAATCTCTTACTCGCCACTTACCTAAGTGCAAATTGTCCGATATACGTTGCTCCAGCTATGGATTTGGATATGTATAAGCATTGGACAACCGAAAAGAATTTTGAAATCCTGAATTCAAATGGGGTGCAGATAATTGATTCTGACGAAGGAGAACTTGCAAGTGGTTTGATTGGCAAAGGTCGTATGGCTGAGGTGGAACAAATTGTGCGTAAGGTATCTGACCATTTTCAAGATGGTATTGCTCTCACTAACAAAAGAATCATAATTACTGCTGGACCAACGCATCAGCCAATAGACCCAGTTCGATTTATTGGTAATTACAGTTCTGGAAAAATGGGTTTTGCTCTGGCTGAGGCAGCTCATGCTCATGGAGCTTTAGTCACCTTAATTACTGGCCCTACAATCCTTACAGCTTCTGATTCAATTGAGCGTGTAGATATTCAAACAGCCCAAGAAATGTTTAATGCGGTTAACGAGAGGTTTGAGCATTGTGATGCTCTTGTAATGTCTGCGGCAGTAGCCGACTATACTCCTCAGACACCATTTCAAACAAAGCAGAAGAAAGAGAGTGGTGGTATGAATAGCATAGCATTGAAGCCTACCATAGATATTCTCAAAGCCATGGGCGAACTGAAAGCGCACCAAAAGCTCATTGGATTTGCACTTGAAACAGATGATGAGCTAGCGAATGGCAAAAAGAAATTAGCCGATAAAAACCTTGATATGCTTGTTTTAAACTCGCTGAATGATGCAGGTGCGGGTTTTGGTACGGATACAAATAAGGTTACATTTATCTCGAGTACGGAAATACGAGAAATGCCGTTAAAGTCGAAACAATCCGTTGCAATTGATATCATAAATGAATTGGAAAAACTGTTTTAGTTTATCACTAGTTTTCTTTCTGGTTTTGAGTTCATTGGCTCAAGAGTTAAATTGCTCCGTTCAGGTGAACAGTGAAAGAGTGGCTATAAACGATCGTGCGGTTTTTGAAGCGATGCAACGCTCTGTTTTTGAGTTCATGAATAATAGGCGTTGGACATCAGATAAGTTTTCTCCAGCAGAAAGAATTGATTGTACCATCCTCATAAATATCTCCAAACAAATCTCCACGGATGAATATGAGGCTGATATTCAAGTTTCAGCGTCTAGACCAATATTCGGAACAACCTATACCTCAACCACATTAAGATATCAAGATGAAGCGGTTCGATTTAGGTTTTTACAATTTGATGTATTAGACTTTTCTGAAAATGCCTATTTGTCAGAATTCACATCCGTTCTAGGATACTATGCATATGTAATTCTAGCCACAGATTATGACACCTACTCGAGCATGGGTGGTCAAAAATATTGGCAGCTTGCGCAACGCGTTGTGCAAAATGCCCAAACGAGTGGTCAATCTGGTTGGCAATCATTTAAGAGTAGAAACAACCGATATTGGTTAGTGGAAAATGCTCTAAACGATAGGTTTAGGCCGTTGCGAGAAGCATACTATGTATATCATCGTTTGGGGTTTGACCAATTGAGTGAGAATGTAGCCGAGGGAAGGGCCAAGGTTTTAGAATCAATTAAACTCATCGAAAAATCACACAGAGCAGAGCCCAATTCATTCAATCAAAGGCTATTCTTTACCGCTAAAAATGATGAGATTATCAAACTCTTTTCACAAGCAGAGCCTGCTGAAAAAAACCAACTTTTACCCTTATTGGATTCGGTTGATCCGGCCAACTCTACTAAGTATACCGCCATTAAAGAAGGCAGTCGATAAAAAAATCTGAATTAAAATCCTTTCTGAACGCTGTCTACAATGCCATACTCTACAGCTTCGGTTGAGTTGAGCCAGTGATCGCGGTTAAAATCTTTCATCACTTTTTCGAATGACTGGCCACAGTTATCAGCTAGAATTTGAGCGCTTAGCTCTTTCGTCTTCACGATTTCATTAGTCTGAATTTCAATGTCGCTAGCCGTACCCTGAAAACCACCTAAACTTGGCTGATGAATCATAACTCTACCGTGATTAAAAATCGTCCTATGACCTTTTGCTCCTCCTGATAAAAGAATTGAACCCATAGATGCCGCCAACCCCATACATATGGTGCTTACAGGGCTTGAGATGAGTTGCATAGTATCATAAATAGCCATTCCAGAGGTCACATATCCTCCCGGAGAATTGATGTAAAACTTAATCTCTTCCCCTGGTTTCTCAGCTTCAAGATAGAGTAGACGGTCGATCACGTGTTTTGCCGAGTCGTCATCAACACCACCCCAGAGAAAAACCATTCTCTTGTCGAGATACTTTTTGCCAATAAGCATTTGTTCGCTCATTTTATCTGGCTTGTCTTCTGTTTTCTTGTCGGCTAAAATGGTACTCATATTCAATTTGGTATTTACTAGAAAACGAGCATCAAACGTACACCAAAATATGTCAAATTGGAACTAAAATGGATCTACACCAATACAATTAAAGTCATCGGTTACTAGAGGTTCTGGAGCTCTACCTTTAGTATCGGTAATATGTATTGAGGTTGTGAGGTTTTCAATGTCGAGACTCACGAAATATATATCATCACTTCCATCTTTAAATCTAGGTAGAAAGCTCAGATTTTTAGAGTGTAGCAGAGGTGTTTCAGTAGAGTCGGAAAGATATACTTTGTTTAATTGCCAAAGTCCCATACCTAAATAATTAGGATCTACCAACGATTCAAAAACCAAGATGTTCTCTTCACTATTGACGCATGGATGGTAATCTTCTGTGGAGTTGTATGTGATACGTTTTTCTTCTCCACTTTCAATATCAATTCTGAATATTTCTGTATTTGATTCGATACTATTCGTGCTTTCTGGCACTACCGAGCAAAAGATGTAGTTGTCATCTCTAGAAAAAATCGGGTCAAAATAATCTGCATTATCACGTTTGGATATTCTTCTTGGGTTTTCTCCATTAGCATCACTGATATAAATTTGAGATGTTGTCATTGAATCTGAAACTGCAGTCATAACAATGGAGTTTCCATCATGAGACCAATTAGCACTTCCATGAACTTGCCACTCAAACTTATCGTGACCAATCAAAATGGTTTTTTCGCCATCAGAAATATTTAACCGACAAAGTGAAGCCAGATTCGGATCCAAAACATCTTGGTCGAAGTCTACTTCATAGAATAACACGCTAGCACCGTCTGGAGAAATTCTAGGCCAAATACTTTGCATGTGTGGTGACTGTGTAAGTTGGCTATTTCCACTTGTACGACTTATCCATATTTGAGCGCTACCCGATTGATCTGAGCAATAAACGTAGTTGGTCTCGTCAGAAAGTTCTTGTGGTTCGATATCTTCAAACTCACTCGTTCGGTCGCAACCTAAGCCAATGCAAGTAAGTGCTGAAATCAATATGATCGAGTAGGCTTTCATTCCAAATAAAGACGTTTTGCTTTGCAGAAGGTAAGTTGTTTGTATTTCAAAGGTATAATCTGATTGAATCTAAATGCTTTGCTGATGTTTCTATGCGTTATTTTGCTTCTATGCTCGAACCATTGAGAATTGGATTTCCTATTGGGGCTTTAATGTTTGCGGCACTAGCACTGCAACTACATTTCGAGTTGGTGGATTACACTTTGTATCGTTGGATAGCTATCGCTTTGGCAAGCGCGATTTCCGTGAGTTTGTATTATCGACCAAAAATCAGCAGAAGTCAGAACTTTCGGGATGCTTGGTTTACAGGATTTACTTCGATCTCTGCTGGGTGTTTAGTTTATGCTGCCTTGATTTTTGTTTTCAAGTCTGTGATTATCGAGTATGGAGATATTGACATGAGCGGACACTTATATCAATTGGTCATATTTGAGTTTATGAGTCAGTTGATGTTCGCTATACTCATTCATACGCTTGTATCGTTTATGGCTAGTAAAGTTTAATTATGGAAAAAATGACAATCAAAGAATGGAGTATGATTAAGTCCAATGACTCTTGGGCCATCTTTAAAATAATGGCGGAGTTTGTTGAGGCTTATGACAAACTAGCTCGCATTGGTCCATGCGTAAGCATCTTTGGAAGTGCTCGTACAGAACCAAGCAGCGAATATTACGAATTGGCCGTAGAGATTGCTGAGAGATTGACTTCCAATGGTTTTGGTGTGATCAGTGGCGGTGGTCCGGGTATCATGGAGGCTGCCAACAAAGGAGCACAAGCAGGTGGCGGTAAATCAGTAGGGCTAAATATTGACTTGCCGTTTGAACAGGAGTCCAATGCCTATATAGACAAGGATAAACTGATAAACTTTGACTACTTCTTTGTGCGAAAGGTGATGTTTGTAAAATATGCTCAAGGATTTGTTGTCCTTCCTGGTGGCTTCGGCACACTTGATGAACTGTTTGAGGCACTAACACTAATACAGACCCAGAAGGTAGATCGATTTCCGATTATTTTGGTTGGGAAGGATTTTTGGATGGGATTGATAGATTGGTTGAAGAACTCGATGCTAGAAGCGGGTAATATCAGTGAGTCGGCCTTAGATTTATTTCACGTGTGTGATACATCCGATGAGGTAGTAGCGATCATCAAGGACTTTTATGCACACTATGAGATCAAACCCAATTTCTAGTCAATTAACAGATTTCTGTTTGTAATTGTAAACTCACCAAGTTTAGACGCCTCAAGCCTCAGGTAGATTTGTGTTCCAAGGAATAGAAACTCCCTTGAACGCATGCTTAAGCAACTAATCTTACTCTTCAACATTGTATCCTTTATCATTATCACTGCGCTTTTACCAGCCGATATTAAGATTGATACAAAGCTTCCAACAGATGCATCATTTG
>Ga0222718_10001742_pt1 | contig 20253 bp, 20 predicted proteins | sample C33_27DmetaG_FD_165045 | JGI IMG/M metagenome (GOLD analysis project Ga0222718, IMG submission 165045) | Estuarine water microbial communities from San Francisco Bay, California, United States - C33_27D | ecosystem: Environmental > Aquatic > Marine > Unclassified | place: USA: California... | reverse complement strand
AATTACAATAATTACCAAAAAAAATTTGTTTATTTGGGACGACGATAAATTATTCAAATTAAACAAAAAAACTAAATTATTTAAAATATATTTTGAATCATCAGAAACTCCACTATTTTTAGAATGCAAAAATTTTATTTCTGATATATCTAGAAAAAAATCAAAAATTGATTCTGCAATTCTTGCAAGAGATATTGTTACTATTGTTTCTAAAATAAAGAAAAATTAATTGAATTTCAATTAATTCTGATTTTTATTGGTCCATTAGACCACGGAATTCCAAATTTTTTATCTGCATCAGCTTGATTCAATAATATTGTAATAATATGATCATATGCATCTAAATAACTAATATCCATAGGTAAAGATTCTACTCCTTTGTTTTTTTCTACAAATTTTTTTACCACTTGCTCTAAACTTTCATTTTCATTAATTTGACCAATACAATACCTTTCAGACCCTTCTTTGTCTAAAAATGTCGCTTCATGATATCCATATACATCTCCTTTTGGATCTATCATGATTGAAAGTTGTGGAAACATTTTTGGGCGCATTTCTGTATGCTCAATTCTTTTTAAAGGATCTAATGATTTTCTATTTTGTTTTATTGATTCTAACGCATATCCATAATCGATATGAAGTTTGTTCAAATTTGGATTCTTCAATCTATTATCAATTTGATTAAAAATTTCTAACAATTTTTTTCGTTCATCAACAGATAATATTTTTGCTTCTGGACTAAAATCTTCACGTAATGTTAAAAAATCCACTTGATTTTGTGATTTAGAATTTACATCTTCAATATAGTCTAATAGAAGTAATACATCTTCTAAATTATTGTGTAAAATTACATAATTCAAACCTAACTTGATTCTTGTTTTTAATTTTAGAAAGTTAATGATATTATTTTTAACTCTCTCAAAACCTTTTGGATTTTTTGTTACTTCAAGAGTTGATTCTTGATTAACTCCATACAAACTAATTCGTAAAACTGATAAATCTAAAATTCCTGGCTGTTTAACAAGAAATTCAGGTGTAAGTGAAAATCCATTTGTCTTCATTTCCATTGGAAATCCTTTTTTTGCACCATATGACACTAGATCGCCAATTCTTGGAAATGTTAATGGTTCTAGTCCCCCTGTAATATGATATGGATTGTTATTGTTAGATTCTTTAGGTGTTTGATCAATTATTTGTTTAAAAATTTCATATCCTTTATCCCCAAACTCCCTTTCATATGCTGCAGAATAATTTCTTCCACAGAACGTACAAAAAAATTGGCAGCTCAAACCTGGACAAAATCCAATTCTATCTGGATATGCATATTCTTCATTAATCACTGCATTTGTTTTTCCATTAATGATTGCTGGAATAACTGTATTATTCCAATATTTTTTTCCTGCACCTGAATTAATAATATACTCTTGAGCCCATTCTAATGTTAAAATTTTTTTATTATGATTATTTAATTCATCCTTACTGATTTTTAATTTTAAAGATATTTCTTCCTGTGTTAAAAATGGTGAATCTGCAAATAATTTAATTATTTCCCATGAATCTGGGTTTTTTTTAATAAATTCTTCATCAACAAAACTTTGTTGACTAGTTTTTTGAGTATAACCTACTGTTGCAGGATTTTGATATTCCATAATTTGTTATACGATTATGTAATTTGTCTTGTTAATTAATCTAATGTGTTATGATTGTATTTTCAAATTGATTAAATTATAATTTCTTTATATAATTCACTCATTTTAATTCCATAATTTTCAATAGAAAATTCTCGAATTAAATTTGCATTAATTTGATTATTTTCTTTCTGTTGACTTAGAATTTTTGTTATGGCTTTTTCTAATTCAACTTCATTATCTAATCCAACTAAAATGCCTGTCCCTTCTTTTTCATTAATTAAATCTCTAGTTGCTGCAACATTATCTGCAGCAATTACTTGTAATCCTGATACAATTGACTCCATTACTACATTTGGCATTCCTCCAGATGGCCCAACATGAAATAGCATTGAACTAATATTGTAATAATATGATATTATTTCATGATTTAATCTACCTTTTAATTCGATAAAATCATTCAAATTATTTTCATCAATATATTTTTTAATTTGATCATTCATTGGACCATCTCCAATAAGAATTAAAATTAGATCCTTATTCGTTTTAACCATTTTTTTAAAAACTTTAAGCACAATTTCGATTCCATGATTTTTAATTAATCTACCTACATATAGCAAATATTTTTTATCAGGTTCAAAATTTATTTTTCCAGTAATTTCATTCTTCATCCTTGGTTTGAATTGGGTTGTATCTATAGGATTATACATGTGTAATATTTTTTCTTCAGGAACATCAAACTTTTCTTTTAAAATATTAATCTCATTTTTACCTGAACAAATTATTTTATTACAGTTATTTAATGATCTTTTTTTCAAATTTTTTCTAATTGGTAATAACCAATTACTATTGCCTCCTGACCATCTTGCAATAATTGGAATTTTATTATGTAATTTACTTACAACATAATCAAACATATCTGGAACTTTATACATTACATAATAGCCTGATGTTATTTGACAAATATCAAATTTCCCTTCAATTTGTTTAATTAATTCATTAGAGAATACAATTGGTTCATGATAAAATGGAATTTTTTTAGCTGGAACACGGATTATTTCATGACCATACTTATGTTTGAATTTTTTTAATTGTTTTTCTGTTGAGATGTAAAAAACTGTTGGTTCGTGATTTGCTAATTTTAAAGATCGTGCAATTCTGTGATAAAAGTGATCCTCTTGACAAATTGTTTTTTCCATAAAATTATCATTTAATGTTTCACCGTAATCTTCATCTAAAAATAGTGATAATAATGCAATTTTCATATCTATTTACAATTTATGCTATACAATAATTAGTTTTTTGAATCAGTATTTCATAATTTAATTTTTATCAATGATTTCTTCAACTTTCTCTGCTGCTTCAATTGAATTAACTATTTTACCTGAAAATACTGTAATTATATTTTTTGAAATTTTTGTAACGACAGTTGGTCTGGCATCTGTTTTTTCAAGATTTGGTAGAACTGCTCTAATAGTAAACATTGATCCAATGTGCTTTGATTTTTTTATATCTGGAATAAACTCAGTTGCTGATTCAATAAATTTTGAAAAGTTAGTAATTTTTGGTTGATGAATTATTCCATTATTTAACAATGGAATAAATGATTTATTATAATTTGGAAATTTACCAATATTAGATTCATGAATTGCATGAATTACATTCCCTAAAATTGAATTTCCTGTATGTCCAAATGGATCTATGCACATAAACGGTCCATCCATAACTACTATACTCTTATTTTTTAGAGTAGCTGGTGGTTGGATTACTGGCTTTTCACATAATTCAAATTGTAAATCTTTTTGGAATTTAGGAAATTCCTCTAATAATTGATTTAATTCTGAATAAGTTGCAATAATTATGTAATCAAAATCTTGAACATCATTTAGTAATACATTTGTATTTAAATTTACTTTAACTTTATTTGCTTTAAGTTTTTTCCAACATATTTTTTTAAGAATTTTTGGGTCAAAAATACTTTCTTTAACATTAACACATAACTCAATCTTTTTTTCATTAAGTAAATCTAAATTATATTTTTTAAAATCTAAATTATTTAATTCACAAAATTTTGTATATTGTTCACTATTTGTGAAACTATTTTCTTTTGCAATGCAATAATAATGTTCAAAATTATCAATTATTGCACTTTCAAATTCTTTTCTGAACTTATTTTCTGAATACAAAGATGATTTCACTGTTTCATTGCTTCTTGGATAATGATATCCTCTATGTAATCTATATTGATTAATTCCTGATGCTGAATTTAATATGTCTTGATTTTTTTCAAATATTTCAACATAATGATTTTTACTTAATTTATTGGCAATTTGTACTCCAAAAATTCCTCCTCCAATTATTGCAATTTTCATCTCAGCATCCTCATAGTATTTTTAATTACTCAAATTGATTTTATTATTTTGTTTATTCTTCAATATAATTTTGTATTTCTTAAACAATATATCTATATTCTAAATTATTTTTGAAACTACTCAATGAAATTTCATTTAAATTGTGAAATGCCTTTTTCTTACTACATAATAAGTCGTTAAAGATTTATTATTACAATTTATTATTTACTGTATGAAAGCTGTAATTACATGTGCTGGAAAAGGAACTAGGCTTCTTCCGTTTACAAAAGAACTTCCAAAAGAAATGGCACCAATATTTTCATTTACACAAAATGGGATTGAAATTAAACCATTAATACAACAAATTTTTGAAAATTTATTTACTGTAGGTATGAGAGAGTTTTGTTTTATATCGGGTAAAACAAAAAGATCATTACAAGATCATTTTTATCCTGATCAACAACAAGATATTCCAGATTCATTATCATCCTTTTATGATAAAATAATAAATTCACAAATAGCTTGGATTAATCAATTGATTCCCAAAGGTTTTGGTGATGCTGTTTTAGCATCAAAACCATTTGTAAACAATGATGTATTTTTTGTCCAAGCTGGTGATGTTGTCATTTCATCTCAAATTCATTCTTCAATTAAGAAATTAATTGAGTTATCTAAAAATGAAGAAATTGAAGCAGCATTTCTAGTACAAACTGTAACAGATCCTGAACGACATGGAATTGTAACCACGAAAAAAAATGAAGATATTTCATTAGTATCAAAAGTAGTGGAGAAACCTGAAAATCCAGAAACAAATATTGGAATTATGCCATTTTATTTTTTCAGATCAAGTGTTTTTGATGCTTTAAATGAAATTATACCTGGATATGGAAATGAAATTCAATTAACTGATGCAATACAAAAGTTAATTGAATCTGGAAAAAATGTGGCTGCAATTAAAATGGATAAAGAAACTATTCTTGATGTTGGAACACCGGAATCTTATTGGAATTCATTAAACTTATCTTTTAATTCCTCTAAGTGATTTTAAATTATGATGAATATAGCTGTTGTTGGTCAGGGTTTTGTTGGTTTAACATTATCTGTATTTTTAAGCTCAAAAAAACTCAAAGTATATGGTGTTGAAAATAACAAAAACAAACTCAAAATTCTGCAAAATGCAAAATCTCCATTTTTTGAACCAAACCTTGATAAAAATTTAAAAAAATCTTTAAAATTAAAAACTCTTCAATTTGTTGAATCATTAAATTCAATTTTTCCTAAAATTGATGTTGTTTACATTTGTGTTCCAACACCTAACAAAAATAATTCAATAGATCTCAAATTTATTAATAATATAATTTCTGAAATAGGCTCTCTTTTAAAATCAACTAAAAAAAAGCCTATGATAATAATTAAAAGTACTGTTGCTCCTCAAACAACAATTTCACTTCTTAAAATATTATCAAAAAAATCGAACAAAATTTTAGGTCTTGACTATTTTTTGATTGTTAATCCTGAATTTCTTAGGGAAGGTTCTGCTCTTGATGATCAGATGAATCCACATCTAATTGTAATGGGATGTGAAGATCCAAAATCTCAGTATAAAATTAAGAATTTTTATAAAAAATTATACTCTGAAAAAATACCTCGAAATTATACAAACTTCTCTACTGCAGAATTAATAAAATATAGTAATAATGCATTTCTTGCTACTAAAATAAGCTTCATAAATTCCATTTCAAATCTATGTGAAAAAATTCCTGGTGCAAATATTGATGATATTGCAAATGCCATTGGAACAGATCCGCGAATTGGTTCTCTTTTTTTAAAGGCTGGACCTGGATTTGGAGGTTCCTGTCTGCCAAAAGATCTAAATTCCTTTATTTCAGTCCACAAAAATTTTGGAATTCAACCAACACTCTTGAGTAGCGTAAAAAATGTAAATGAAAAACAATATGATCAAATAATATCAATTTTAAAAAAACGATACAAAAAACTTAGAGGAAAAACAATTTCTATTTTGGGAATATCTTTTAAAGAAAATTCTGACGATTTACGTGAATCTCGTTCTATAATTTTGATTAAACAATTACTTAATGAACATTGTAAAATCAAAGTGTACGATTCTCTTGCACTTCATAATGCTGAAAAATTATTTAAAAATAAAATTGATTATTGTCATTCAATTAATGAGTGCTCAAAAAATTCTGATTGCCTTATTATTATGAATGCCGATGATGAATTTAAGAAAATTACACATAAACATATTTTGACAATGAATAAAAAATTCATCATAGATACAAGACGTATATTAAAAATCTCTAATGTTGAATATGTCGCATTAGGAAAAAATTCTAAAAATCATTAGTTTTTCTATTTTATTTTTTGAAAACTAATTAATTTTTGATATTTCTTTTATCTATCATTGTAGCTAAATCTATTCCTTTAGACATTTCTACATCGTCTTGAGTTGAAAGAAATTCCAAAATTTTTGGATACATTCTTCCTCCTTTCATTTTTAAAACATTGTCATGCCATAAAATTGTCATCACATTAAAATCTAAATCTAATTGTCTTAAAGAATTCAAAGTTTTTTTTATGATGGAAATTATTTTTTCTTCAGAAATATTCATGTAAGAAAATAGATATGCATCCATTATTGTAACTGGAAATTCAATAATTTTATCAATTTCTTGGTATCCCATGTCTTCAGAAGTAATGGCATTTTTTGTTTTTCTATTTGATGAATCATAAGCAAAATCTAATTTGGATAATTTTCTTTGTAATTGTGGGTCATTTGATAAATAATGTACTCTATTTCCAAAAATTTTTGAATTTGACAATTTTTCAAGATTTTCTTTTTCTTTTTTGATTTTTTTAATGTCTTTTACTGATGAAGGATCTGTATGAAGTCCAATTTCCCATCCTCCATTCACGAGTTCTTTGATATCTTTTTGATAATCTTGATAATCTCCATTTTCATATTGTGTACGAAAAAAGAACGTTGATCTAACATCAAATTTTTCTTCAATTTCCATATACTCTGTAAAATTATGATATAATTTGTTAAATGGAGTATTGGAAAATAATTCAGCATCAAATCTATCTTTTCGCTTTAAAATGTGCTCCTTAGTAGGACCACTAAAACTCCAATCTACGTCATGACTCAAAAAAATATATTGTTTTCCCATTAAACTATAATTCATTTAATATAATATAAGACAATGATTGTATTACATTATAAATGAAAAAAATTCTAATTACTGGAACGGGAGGAATTGGTGGTGTTAATTTTGTTAGAGCAATCAAAATTTTCAAAAATAAGTTTTTCATTGTAGGACTTGATTTCAATAAATATTATCTGGAATTTCCAGATGTGGATGTTCGGGTAAATTCACCTAGACATTCGGATCCAAATTTTATCAAATTAATTCATGAATTAATTGAAAAATATAAAATCGATTTTCTACATCCACATCCTTCTTCTGAAGCACTTGTTGTTTCACAGAACCTTGATTCAATCAAAACAAAAACATTGCTTCCAAAATCTAATATCATTTCAACAGATAAATTAAAAACTCAAAAAATTCTTTCAGATTTAGGTGTTAATGTAGCACAAACAAAAACATTTGAAAATCTTAATTCAATCCAAACTAGTTTTGAAGAATTAGGTAATGGTCCACATTGGATTCGTGCAAAAAGTGGTGCCGGTGGAAATCTTAGTTTACTATGTAATGATCCAAAAGAAGTTGAATACTGGATGAAATTGTGGATATTGCGAGGAAAAGCCAAAATTGATGATTTTATATTGCAACAATTTTTACCTGGCAGAAATATTGCTTGGGATAGCTTTTGGTATGAGGGCAAATTAATTGCATCATTTACTAGAGAGCGATTAGAATATCCTCTGAAACATATTTCCCCGTCAGGAATTACAGGAACTCCCAGTGTTTCAAAAATCATTATTGATGACAAAGTAAATAAAATTGGGATTAAATCTGTTAAAGCAATTGATAAAAAACCACATGGTAATTATGCCGTTGATCTAAAAGAAGATCTTGATGGAAACTGGCATGTAACTGAAATTGATTCAGGAAAGTTCCATACAACTACACCGTTGTGGGGTTACGTATCAACAAATTTTTTGAAACAAGACCCTTTGAAAAATTTACCTTATCTATACACTATGATTGGTCTAGAAGAAATTGAAGATCCTGAATTATTAGGATGTGATATTTATCCTAATGATTTACATATTATACGTCATATTGATTGTGGAACTTGGCTGTATAAAGAAGATGGATACAAGGAAAAAATTCTATGACAAAAGGAATAATTTTTGATTTAGATGGTACTTTAATACAATTACCAGTAAATTATGAAATTGTCCAAAATAATTTAAAAGAATTTTTTAAAACATCTGAAAATCTAAAACCACTCATTCCTACAATCATAAAGTTATCCAAAAATGATCAAAATAAGATCAATACATCTTTTGAGTTAATTTGTAAGGAAGAAGTATTGGCATCAAAAAATTTTAAAATCATGACTGATGCAGTAGAAATTTTACATTTTTTAAAATCTAAGAATTTTAGTTTATGTTTAGTTACTATGCAATGTAGAGATGCATTAGAAAAAATTCTTAGAAAAATGGACGTTTTAGATTTATTTGATTCTATAATTTCTCGAGATGATTCCTACGATAGATTCGAACAAATTAAAAACTCATTAAAAAATATCAATCTTAAACCATCTGATGTATTAGTTGTTGGTGATAGAATTTATGATGTTGAATCTGCTAAGAAAGCTGGTTGTATACCCATTTTAAAAATTAATAAAATTGAAAAAATTCTTTCTTTCCCATGTAAAAGAATTAAAAATTTAAATGAAATTAAAAAAATTAATTTTTCAGAATTTTAAAAATAGACACTTTTTATAATAATCAAATTTTTATTAATTTTTGATAATACAATATAATTTACATATTCTAATTTAATCTGTTTTTTATTACATATTTGAATTCAAATCATTTTTTAAGTATTTTTTATGCTTTCAACCATAAATAATATACTTAATCTTAATTTCATCAATTATTTTCAACATTTAATCTTAACACCTTTAATAGAAATAATAATTCTTAATTTCAATGAGGATTTTAATGATTTCTCCTACAAGTTCTGGAATTGGAGGAACAACTCAACATGTAAATGGATTATCTGATTTTTTAAGATCAAAAAATCATCATGTGACAATAATTTCATCTGAAAATACATTCACCATACCAATTAAAAAATTAAAAAATCTTAGCTTTATGATCTCTTCATTTGTTAAAACAAAATTTAGTGGAAATTATGATATAATTCATGCGCATCATCCAATAGCATCATTATCATTCAAAGCTTCATCCGCAAAGAAAATTGTAACATTTCATGGAGTTTATAGTAAACAAATTGGAATTTTACATGGTAATACTGCTTCAACTTTTTCAAACAGATATGAAAAAAATGCTTTGAATTGGGCAGATGTTGTTACTACTGGTTCTCAAGAAGCATTTGAGTTCTATAACAAATTAGTTTCAAAAGTATCATTTGTTCCAAATGCAATTGATCTTAATTCATTACCTATTGGTTCTGACACGCGATATGAAAAACAAATAATTTTTGCTGGAAGATTATCCAAAGAAAAAGGAATACTTACAATATTGGAAATAATAAAAGATTTGCCAAGTGATATTCATTTGTTAATAATTGGTACTGGTCCTGAAGAAAATATTGTGAAAAAATCTGTAGCAAACAAGGAAAATATACATTTCTTAGGATATCAACCGAAAGAAAAAACTATTCCTTTGATACGTGGATCTACTGTATTAATTCAGCCCTCATTTGCTGAAGGAATCAGTGGTACGTTACTTGAAGCCATGGCATGCAAAACTCCAATAATTGCTACAAATGTTGGTGGCAATAAAGAATTACTTGGCAAAAAAAATGTAGGCATATTGATTGAACCTGGAGATTCCAAAACACTATTAAAAAAAATTCTTGAATTAGTTAGTGAAAAGGAGCTTCTAGAAAAAATTTCTACATCTGCTTATGCTGAAGTTCAAAAATATGATTGGTCAAATGTTGGACAATGCTATGTCGATTTATATGAAAAAATTTTACAATCCTAATTTGCATCTAACATTTTTTTTAACCCTGATTCAAATTTTATTTTTGGTTCCCAATCTATTTTCTTTTTTATCTTGGAAATATCTGCTTTGATATCTGCAATGAATGTCTTTTCATCTACAGTATATTCTAAATTTAATTTTTTTGATGTAAATTTTTCAATCATTTTAATTATTTCATCAAATGAAAATGAAATTCCTGCACCGACATTAAAAACTTCATATTTACAATCATAGTTTTTGATCTTTAAAATTAAATCAACAAAATCATCAATATACAAAAAATCTCTTTTACTATTTTTGTTTGTTATTGTAATGTTTTTTTCATTTTTTGCTGCATCAATTAGATTTGATATCAAAAAACCTTTGTTCATTGATTTCCCAAAAATATTAAATGGTCTAAGTATTATTATACTGAGATCACTTTTCTCGCAAAAAAATTTACATAATTGTTCTCCATAAAATTTACTTTCAGTATATGCATTATGTGGATTTATGGAATGATTTTCATCAATAGGATATTTTTTTGGATTACCATAAACATAACTACTAATGTAAATTAATTTTTTTACTTTTTTGGCTATACAATATTCTAAAATATTTAATGTTCCTAAAACATTATTTTCAAAATAATCATCCCATTCTAATTCTTTTGATGGTATTTTACTAGCTAAATGAATAACTGTATCTACAGAATCTATGTTTAATACTTGATCAATATTTCGTAAATCTATTCGTTTAGAATTATCTGAATCTGTAAAAACCTTTGATTTAGATAATTTCTTTATAATTTCACTTCCAATAAACCCCAATGATCCTGTTACAAGTACTGAATCCATAAATTATTGAGAAATAACATCTATCTATTACTTTTTAGATTAATGGTGTTTTTTCAATCATGATTATCATTTACCTACATATTGATTTTGATATGATTAATTAATTAGTATTTTAATGGTTTAACAAATGGTTTCTATTTTAAAAAATAAACATATTCTTGTGACTGGTGGTTCAGGTTCAATTGGACAATCAATTGTAAAAAAAGCTTTAGAGGATGGTGCAAAATCTGTGAAAGTTTTCAGCAATGATGAAAATGGACTATATGAAATGGAACGTATTTTTACAAATAAAAAAATTGAATATGTCATAGGCGATATTAGAAATTTTGAAACAGTAAATTCTGTTGTAAGAGGAATTGATATAATTTTTCATACAGCTGCTTTGAAACATGTTGATAAGTGTGAGCTTAATCCTTATGAAACTTTTACTGTAAATATTATTGGGACACATAATATTGCAAAAGCAGCAGTAAATGAAAATGTAAAAAAAGTAATTTCTATTAGTTCTGATAAAGCAGTTAATCCCATAGGTGTAATGGGTGCGACAAAGCTTTTAGGGGAAAAATTATTATCTGCTGAAGCATTTCATACAAAATCAAAAACAATTTTTGCATCTGTTAGATTTGGAAATGTTTTGCATACTAGAGGTTCAATATTACCTAGAATTGAAGATCAAATAAAGAATGGTGGACCAATTACACTCACAGATAAAAGAATGAAAAGATTTTTCATGACAAAAAATGATGCTGTCAAATTAATTGTGAATGCAACTAATTTGGCAACTGGTGGAGAAATATTTGTTCTTAAAATGCCATTATTGAATTTAAATGATCTTTTTGAAGTAATGAAAGATGTTTTAGCTCCAAAATACGGTTTTAATCCTAAACAAATTGAGACAAAAATTGTTGGAATAAGACCTGGTGAAAAATTGACTGAATATCTTTTGACTAGTTTTGAAATGGAACATGTTTTGGAAACAAAAGATTTCTTTATTTTACCTTCACTTTTTAAGTCTCTTTCTAAAATAAAATATCCCAATGCTAAGAAACCAAAAAATGTTTATTCTTATTTTAAAAATACAGAAACAATTAGTGTTAAAGAAATTTCTAAAATGTTAAAAAGTATTTATGATAATTAATTTAAGAAAATTTCTTTCATTTCTTCAAATTAATTTTTAGTTTAAAAGATTTCTTTATTTTTCCTTATTTAGAATAATTTTTAAATACAAAATATTATTTCAAATGTGAACTTAATATCAAAAATTTCATTTAATCGATTACCATGCAGAATATCCACCATCTATAAAAATAATTGAACCCGTCATATAATTTGATTTTTCACTACAAAGAAAATCAAGTATCCCATTTAACTCAGTTTTTTCCATCATTCTATTCATTGGTGTTAAATTAGAATATTTTTTTTTAAATAATTTATCTTGATTTTGTGAAACCCCTCCTGGTACTATACAATTAACTCTTATCTTGGGTGCAAGATGTACTGCTAGATATTTTGTCATGTTTATCACACCTGCTTTTGAAACAGAATACCCAATATCCTTGTGAAATTTATCATAAAGCGATGGATTTGGAGAAATAGAACCATATATAGAAGAAAAATTTACAATAGAACTCTTTTTATTATTTTTTGCGAATTCTCTACAAACTGAAAATAATGATACAAGATTGACATTAAGATAGTCTTGGAATAATTCCAAACTAAAATCAAAAAGAGTAGTTTTTTTCTTATTTTTGGTAATATTATCATTGACTGCAAAACAGTTAATGAGATAATCTGCATGATTTTTTGAAAACCATTCTTTTACAAATGTTTCATCAGTTAGATCATGGCCTAGAGATAGGTCAAGTTTATGAATTTTATATTTTTTTTTGAAAAACTTTGTTATTTCTGTTCCTAGATAACCTTCAGAACCAGTAATTACTATATTTTGTTTCATTTTACTCAGTACCATTCATCTTGTTATTTGAACTTTAAAAATAATTTATTATAGTAAATTTTAGTAGTTGTCACATGAAATCACTCTGTTTTATAGCTGCTAGAGGTGGATCAAAGGGGGTTCCAAGAAAAAACATACGAACATTGGTGGACAAACCATTAATTGCTCATACAATAGAAAAATCATTAGATTCAAAAATATTTAGTAATGTAATTGTATCTACCGAAGATAAGGAGATTGCAAAAATTGCAAAAGAATATGGTGCAGAAGTGCCATTCATGAGACCAAAAAAATTATCCACTGATACTACTGGAATGGTTGATGTTATGATACATGGAATAAATAAACTTCATTCATTAGGTTATGAATTTGATATATTTGTTAATCGAGATTGCACTGTACCTTTTATTCGAAATGAAGATATAAAATCATCAATCAATTTATTAAAAAAGAAAAAATGTAATGCAGTTTATGGAGTATATGTTCAACATTTTAATCCATATTTCAATATGTTAGAAATAGGAACTAATGGATATCTCAAATTTTCTAAAAAAATAAAAAATCGTCCACATAGAAGGCAAGATTCACCAAAAGTTTTTCAATTAAATGGACTTTTTGTATATGATACCAAGAGTCTACTTAAGTTTAAAACTCAATATCCTCCAAAGGGACTACCTTGGGAAATTCCTTTAGAAAGTGGATTGATGATTGACACCGAGTTAGAATTTAAAACTGCTGAAATGATGATTAAAAATCAACTAATACGAAATTAAAATAATTATTTTTTTACAATAATGTTCTTTTTTAATAGTGAAGACTTTTTTGCTGCAAGTGATATTTTAAGTGTGTTGAGTCCATCTTCAATGGGATTTATTGTTTGCTTTTGATTTTCTATACATTCAAAAAAATGTTTTAATTCAGAAACAAATTGATTGTTTCGTTGAAATTTTTTATATTTTATTTTTGTGATCCATTTCTTTTTTGTATTGATATATTGACGGACTTCATTTGAATTTGAATCCCAATAAATAATCCCTTCAGTTCCAATAATTTTACAATTTCTAAATTCAGGTTGTTGAAAATAATCCAGATGAACTTCCCCTATAATTTTTTTTTGAAATCTAAGTAAGATGGCAGCAAAATCTTCTACAGATATTTCTAAATCACTGAATTTTCCTGTAATTGCTGAAACTTCACTAACTCTTCCAAAAAACCAATGTAAATAATCAATTTCATGAATTAATGTTAAGACTACGCCCCCACCTAATTTTTTTTTAGACGCATAACTAGTTCTATAATCTTCATTCGGATGCCAATCTGGCAAATATGATCCATTCTCTGCTCTTACAGAAATAATTTTCCCTACATCTCCACATTCAATCATTTTTTTCATTTCTTGAATACATTTGTGAAATCTCATATCGCAACCAATCATAGTAATGAGTTTTTTCTTTTTAACTAAATCCAAAAGAACATTTATTTCTTTTAATGAATTAGATAATGGTTTTTCAATAAACAAATGACAATCCTGTCTTGCTAATTTTATTGCTGTTTTAACATGAAAACTTGTTTCATTACAAATTATCCCTACATCAGGTTTTTCTTTAAGGGCTTGTACGAGAGATTTGAAAATTTTAATCCCCTTTTTTTTAAGAATATTTGCATCTTTATTTTTACTACAGACTAAAATTTCTATGTGTTTTTTTTTAATTAAATTATTAACATGTCTTTTTCCAATTGAGCCATAACCCACTACTAATACTTTCAATTGTAAAATAATATTTTTACTATTATTTATAATTGTAATCAGATTATTATGATGTTATATTATAAAATCTCTCCATCAAAAAACTATTTGTTATCTAAATAATTTAATTTCTATTTTACACTAGTTCTTTATAGATCTTAATCAATTTTTCAATTTCAATTTCAGCATTATATTTTCTTGAAATTTCATTTCTTAATTTTTTTCCAAAATCATTTCTTATATTTTCATCTTCTAAATAATGCATTTGCTGTACTAGATCTTCTTTTGTTTTTCCAATACAGACATAATCATTTTGAAAATCTACGTTTCCAGAGGGAGTAGTAATTATTGGCATTTGACATGCTGCTGCTTCTATGAATTTTGTTTTAGACCCTAAATAATATGCATAATCTGGAAATGGAGCTAACAAAACACTACAGGTTCTTAATGTTTCAATATAGTTATCTACTACACCTAGAAATGTTGTATTTTTAAATTGTAATTCTTCTCTAAAAATTTTATCGGATGGACCTATGAACACAAAATCAATATTACTAAATTGTTTCACTACAAATTTTATCATGTCTAATCCAAAATAATTAATTTTACCAGGTAAAAATGGACCAACTAAAGCAACCTTCAAATTTTTACAATCAGTTGGTTTATAATTTTCTAAAAAAACTGCATTCCGAATAACAGTTGCATTTTGAATATTTTTGACTCTTTCATAAATATTCTCTCCTGCACAAATAACATGTAACGAATTTTTAAAAATTTTATTTTCTAATTTTTTATAATGATAAGATTTTGTTCTAAATGCCCATCGTTTCCATGAATAAATTGGATATCCTTGTGATAAATAATAATCGTGAACATATTCTAATCCATGTGCATCAACAATGTACTTAGAATTTTCTAATAGTCTTCCACTCAGCTGTTGTGCATGAATTAAACTATCTGAGATTTTTGAAAGTTTTGTTTTATCAAATCTATCTATTAATTTAATATCTGAAAATCCTTTTTTTGCAAGTGCTTTAATCTCCCAACTTGCTCTATTCCCACTTGCATTGACCCCATCTATACTATGCTCTGTTATCATAGAAATTTTATTCATTCTTTAATGAAATGATCTTTTCAATTAAAAAGTATTTAAAATTATGATATTAATTAACAAAATCTAGACTTGTATTGATTTTCATCATCAATCTGATTTCAAATATCTTATTTATAATCAAATTAATTAATTGAATTATTATTTTTTCGATGTATTTAATGTGAATTTTAATCTAAATGATTTAATAAACTAAATTCAAATGAAAATTATGAACTCGTCTTATCAGAATCAAATTCTTTTAAAAAATACTGAAATTGGTAACGGAAAACCTTGTTATGTAATTGCTGAGGTTGGAATCAATCATAACGGTAAAGTGGAATTGGCAAAAAAATTAATTGATGCAGCCTCAAAAAGCGGAGCAAATGCTGTTAAATTTCAAAAGAGAGATCTTAACACCATATATAAAAAAGATATTTTAGAAAATCCGAATTTAGATAGTCAAGGTACTGAAATTTTAATTGATGTTTTAAAAGAAGTTGAATTTGGAGAAAAAGAGTATGAAGAAATTATAGAATACTGTAAGGAAAAAAATATCACTTTTTTGTGCACTGCATGGGATAATGTCAGTGTAGATTTTCTTGAAAAATTTAATGTTCCTGCATACAAAATTGCATCTGCAGATATGACTAACTTTCCATTAATAAAACATATTTCAAAAACTAAAAAACCAATGATTATTTCTACGGGCATGTCTTCATTAGATGAAATTGAAAAAACAGTAAATTTTGTAAGAGAACTTGATGTACAATTTGTATTACTTCATTGTAATAGCACGTATCCTTCCCCAGTAGATTTACTTAATATCAAAATGATCCCTTTTCTTAAAGAAAAATTTTCTGTATCGATTGGGTATAGTGGTCATGAGGCATCAATTTATCCTTCAATAGCTGCAGCAAATTTTGGTGCAGTAATTGTTGAAAGACACATTACATTAGATAAAAACATGGAGGGACTAGATCATGCTTCATCTTTGGAGCCTAATGAATTTGAACTATTAGTAAAAGGAATTAGAGAATCAGAATTAGCATATGGAGAACCAAAAAAGAAAATGACTAGGGGAGAAATACTGCAAAGAGAAGTCTTAGGTAAAAGCTTAGTTTGTTATAATACAATTGAAATTGGAGATGAATTTTCAGAACAAAATATCCAAGTAAAAAGTCCTGCAAGAGGATTGTCACCACAATATTACTATGAAATATTAAATAAGAAATCTAAAAGAAAAATAGAAAAAGGGGATTACATTTTGGATTCTGACTTAGATTGATTTTAGGAATGAAGGTAAGAAAGCATGATTTTAATGAATTGCTTCGATTTGATCCGCAAGTCTTAGAGTTCCACTTTTCTGATAGTGATTTATATTTAGAATTAGAGGGTAAATTTTCTCAAAATTTGATAGTACATTGTTATGAGTATTTTGACCGAAAGTTATTGGACATAGTGAGTCTTGGTGAAACAAACCAAATTCATTCTCAGGAAAAGACTATTGAATTAATCCAAAAATGTATAGATAAAACAAAAGAATTAGGTAAACAATTTGTTGGTACCCCAACATTAATTGTTCATCCGGGAGGATATTCATTAAATGAATTACCTCAAGAGGATATTGATAAAATGAAAGGAGGTCTTATTGACGCAGTGAATAAATTGGATTTCAAAGGAATCAATTTTCTTTTAGAAAATATGCCTCCATATGCTTGGTTTTTTGGTGGCAGATGGTTTAGTAATTGTTTTTTATCAGCATCTGAGATGGTAGATTACTGTAAACAAACTGGTTTGAAAGTTTGTTATGATGTATGTCATTCTTATCTTAATTGCAACAAAAATAATTTATCTGTTAAAAATGAATTAGAAAAAGTTGAAAAATATGTTGATCATTTCCATATATCTGATGCCCAAGATGTAGATGGTGAAGGATTACAATTTGGAGAAGGTGATTTACCTTTTAACGAAATAATTCCAATTTTAAACAATCATCCAGATAAAAGCTTCGCGATTGAAGTATGGAAAGGACATGAACAAAAAGGAAAAGGATTCGAAGAATTTTTAGATAAGATAAAAAATACAGGATTGATTGTAAATTGAAAAATGCATTAATTTTTGGGTTAACAGGCCAAGATGGAGCTTATCTATCTGAATTTTTACTTGAAAAAGGGTATAATGTTTTTGGAACTTTTAGACGAACTAGTCACAAGTGTTTTGAAAGATTAGATGAGATGGATACAACCTATAAAATTAATAGGATTAAGGCAGATTTATCTGATTCATCCTCTATCAATGAAGCAATTAAACAATCTCAACCTGATGAAATCTACAATCTCGCAGCACAATCTTTTGTAGGTGCTTCATTCCAACAACCAATTTTAACTTCAGATATTACTGGTTTAGGTACTCTACGAATATTGGATTCACTTAGAGAACATGCTCCAAATGCAAAATTCTATCAAGCTTCTTCTAGTGAAATGTTTGGAAACATTACAGGAATACATGATGAAAAATCTCGTTTTCAACCTAGAAGTCCATATGGGGTTGCTAAAGTATTTTCACATCATATGACAAATCATTATCGTGAAGCTTATGATATTTTTGCATGCTGTGGAACTCTTTTCAATCATGAATCACCTCTCCGTGGAATAGAATTTGTAACTAGAAAAATTACTTATAATTTAGCTCTAGTCAAACATAAAAAAATTAAGAAATTTTCATTGGGAAATATCAAAGCAAAAAGAGATTGGGGTTTTGCAAAAGATTATGTTGAAGCGATGTGGATGATGTTACAACAAAAAGAACCAGACAACTATGTTGTTGCTACTGGTGAATCACATTCAGTTGAAGAATTTCTAAATTTAGCTGTTGAATATGCAGAAATGGGTGATTGGCATGATTTTATAGAAATCAGTGAAAAAGATATGAGACCTACTGATATAGATGATTTGATAGGAAATGCTTCTTATGCAAAAGAAAAATTGAATTGGGAATCTAAAACTAGTTTTAAAGAACTTGTCAAATTAATGGTTGAGCATGATTTAAACATGTTCAAGTTATGAATGGATCCATTAAACGATAAAATACACTGTACAGATTAATTACTATTTCAAATACATATTCTATAATTCTATGTTGTTTTAATTTTAAATAATATTTTTATATTTTCAATTTAATAAAACAAAATAATATTGATTTGAAATTAAAAATTTTATATAAAATTATTATTAAATTTTTTTAATTTGATTGTTTTCTTTATTAAAATTACTTAATATCTTTTTTCTATCGTAATCAAAAATTTCCTAAATTTTTCAATCTCTTCTTCTGTTGCTTTTTCAGTTTCTGTATCTAACCAAACTCTAAACATTTTCATTAATAATGGATTTTCAAGATCTTTTATACTTCTTTCAACTTTGTATTGGGTTTTTCTATGCCAAAATCCTATACCTAATGAAGCTGGGATATAACAAGCTAATAAAATTAAGCCAAATACCCACAAATCAGAAATCATTTCCATAAAAAATGAATCTTGTTCAATAAAAAATCTATATGAAATTAAAATAAAATTAATCATAGTTAATGAAAACATCAGATATACAGAATGCCCTGCTCTTCCTTCCATCCATCTCCTTCTTAACCAATTACCCTTCATGTTTTCTCCGTGAAAGCAAATTTCCTTTCAATTTCTAGCAAAAATTTCCTAAATTCTTCTATCTCTTCCTTTGTTGCAGTTCCTGTTTTAACATCTAACATTACTCTAAACATTTTTGCCAAGACTGGATTTTCTTGATACCCTAAGGTATTCTCTACTTTCAACTGGGTTTTTCTATGCCAAAATCCTATTCCTATTGATGTAGGGATGTATATTACTAAAAATAATACCATAAAAATCCACAATTCTGGAATAATTTCTTGCAAAAAAGGTATTCTCTCAATCAGCAATCTATATGAAATAAGGATAAAATTTACAAATGTTAGAAGAAAGATAAGATATGTACTGTGTCCTAGTCTAAATTCCCACCATCTGCTCCTAAACCAACCTTCCTTCATAAGGTGACGTTATTCCTCAAACTTTTAAAGTTTATAGATAATTCATAAATTTAACAGTGAGTTGGTAAATTTATGAATGATTTTGATAATCAGCAAAAAATTAGTAGAATTTCTATTATTTGTAAACCAAAAATTAAGAGGATTAAATGACTGAAAAACCTAATTGTTTAATATGGTTTGATCTAGGTCCATACCCATACCTTCATTTTGGAATTGCTAATTCATTAAATAATATCAAAAAAATAAATTTTTTTGGATTAGTTGGAAGCAATAATGATTTAGCTTTCTTAAAGAACAAAGCATCTTTTTTTAAAGAATTAATTTATTATCCTGAATGTTATATTAACAAAAACTCATTTGATTTGAATTATTTAAAAAAAATTGAAGTAGAATATGATCTAAATTTGTGGCTATTGGTTTAT
>Ga0222718_10001740_pt1 | contig 20274 bp, 14 predicted proteins | sample C33_27DmetaG_FD_165045 | JGI IMG/M metagenome (GOLD analysis project Ga0222718, IMG submission 165045) | Estuarine water microbial communities from San Francisco Bay, California, United States - C33_27D | ecosystem: Environmental > Aquatic > Marine > Unclassified | place: USA: California... | reverse complement strand
GGCTGCAATGGCTACCAAGTCGAGTAAAGCTAAAGGTTCTGATGAGTCTTTATCCCAAGCATAGTTTAGTGCTTGCGTAAGCTTGAACCCAATTCCACAACCAGACAAATACTTGCACGGATAGTCGCAGCCCTGTTGTAGTGGATTTAAAATGGCGTGTGCTTTTGGTAGAGTAGCCCCCGGCAGGTGATGGTCGCAGATAATAAAGTCTATTCCATGTTTGGTAGCGTAGTCAACTTGTTCAATTGCCTTTATTCCGCAATCGAGGGCAATAATTAAGGAGATTTCGTTGTCAACAGCGAAGTCAATACCATCGATGCTAATGCCGTATCCTTCCTTATACCGATCGGGGATGTAATAGGAGACTTGATTTTCATACGATCGCAAATAGGAGTACATGAGGGCGACAGAAGTTGTTCCATCTACATCATAGTCGCCATAAATCATGATGTGCTCGCCTTGTTCAAGGACTGCTGAAATCCGCTTCACAGCCTTATCCATATCCTTCATGAGAAATGGATCGTGGAGCAGCTTAGCGTTGGGATTGAAAAAATTACGCGCAGTATCAAAATCTTCTACACCGCGCTGTACTAGTAACGTAGCCAATCGTTCGCTGGCATTAATCGCGGATTGGAGATTCTTTACCTTGTCTTGGTCTGGCAAGGGTTTGAGCCTCCACTGTTTTGCTACCCTTTCCATCAAAAATCCATTTTTTCGATTCGTAGAAACGACTCATGCATGATAATCTTCTCCTTATTTCCAAAGGGGTTGTATTCAAAAGGACTGTAGCGAGCAATTTCGTGGCAGCCATCAATTATCTCTACTTCCCCTTTTCCTTTGAGACCTTTTTCCTTGGCCGTTTTCATAATGATTTGTGCATGAGCATTGTCTTTAGGGAAATGCTCTACATAGCCTTGTAGTTTATACACACGAACTTTCTTTCGCTTCACTTTTACTTTGTAAAGGTATCTCATGGCTTCCGTGGTCAAGCCGATGGACTCCTTTGCTTGAGCTTGGGACATGGAGTCTATTTGCACTCCATACAACTCTTTAAGATCGATGCGTTGAGTGTTACTGTTTGTTTTAGTTCGCTCATCTTCGATACTCTTCCACCTTAGGTCGCGATCGAAGCTTGCAAAAAAGAATTCGTGCAGTCGATAAGTGTTTGCTTTGGCAGTATCGTAGTAGGCGTTGAGGTGGTCCTCTAAAAGTTCGCTCGCATATGTTATGGTAGAAGGCATTGCTGCATCTATCGGAAAATCATTTTTAAACTCTGGGTCTGCTTTCGGAACCTCAGGAGCTACAAGGCTCTTCTTGATTTCTGCTAAGTTGGCGAGGCTTTCACTAATATTTTGAGAAAGTTGAGTGAGGTCTTGAAGTCGTTTTTGGTCTTCCTCGTTTAATTCATCATCGGAATCTTGATTTTCCACCGGTGGTGTGTCCGCTTTCGCTTGGGGACTAGGTTCGTCATTTGAATCTGGAATAAGCGCAGCGGCTTCTTCGATTGGTGTGGGCTGGTCTTCTGCGGATTCGGCTTCGGGCTTCTCTACTTTGGGTTCCACTTGTTTTGGAGCGGGGGAGGTTTTTTCGACCACCGGCTCTTTTTTAGCTGGAGCGGGATTTGCGCTGCTCATTGCCTCAAGTGACTTTGCACTGTAAGGAATTTTTAGTTTGATTCCCTCCAATAGTGGGTCTGATGCACCGCCATTAACCTTTGATATCTCTGAAGTAGTGGTGTAGTAAGCAGTGGCTATCTGGTCCAGGGTTTGTCCTGCCAAAACCGTGTGAATGTAAAATGGTTTCCCATTCTGGATTTTAATCTTGGGATTTACATTGGTTACCTGGGCTGTTAGCATCAGTGACATCATCACGCCAGCAACTGTAGCCAAGCTATAACGATATGATATTACCAATTTACTTCCCCACATTCAATTGCAATTCTAGTAGATTACCTTTTACAATGATAAAGATGCACGCTTCCAACGTAATTGTTTAAGGTTGCGTCTATCCGTTTAAACCTAAGCACATGCCATCACCCATTTACGCCCTATTGATCGCCACGGTTCTTTTTTCCAGTAGTCTTTTTGGTCAGGAGTTTAACGAAACGGCATTGCTTCAAGACCATTTGGAGACGGTGAATGAAAACTGGAAACACCACCGTTTGCCAGTTACACATGTCACATTTGAATCGGATGTGGAACGAATACAAGGTCATCTAACGCGAGTAATTGCACTACTTGAATCAACGGAAAAAGAGCTTTCACAGGATCAAAGACAAAAGCGTAATGACCTTATTGCCGCTTTGAAAGAATATGCCGAGGCAGGGTTGTTTCCCGTAAACACCTTCCACAATGAGCGAACGCCTTATTTCATTGATGTCTATAACACGCCATGTGCAGTGGCCAACCTTATGCTTCACTCAGGTCACGATGCATTGGTTGAGGAATTAAGGCGCGACTACAACTACAACTACATCAAGGATATGCCACAAAAACCCCTTTTGGCTTGGGCGGAAACGCATGGCTTTGAAACGTGGGAACTGGCTTTGATTCAGCCTGGGTATCAATCAGCGCCTACTACTCGTTTTTTGCCTGGAAATTTATATGCTCAAGGTCCTGTGAATATGGTTAAGTATGACTCGCACAATGGTAGAACCTGTTATTCGGGTGAAATAGATACGCTAGGAATAGGCTCGTTTGGCTGTATCACCGATAATGGAGTTGCGATAATATTCAATGGTTTAGAACCGAGTGTGGAAAACCAAGGAGGTGTAAAAGACTTTGTGGTGATGTCAAATGGTAGCTATGTAGTTGCGGGATATTTTGAAAATGAGTATGGAGTAGCGATTATGGATGGCCAAGATGTGGGTGAATACCTAAATATTACCAATGGTTATACCACACACGCGCTTGAATTGGTTGGGGATCTACTATATTTTGATGTGGCAGACTACAGCTCCGTAGGATCACCAACTCAGGTTCTAACGGCAGACCTATCTACAAATCCTATTCAAATCGATACGGTCGCCAATATGCATGGACGGGTGGCAGATTTGTTTTACGCAGACGGGGTCTTGCATATAGCTGGAGAATTGACCTCGGTGTTGCTAGAAGATTCGAGCTTCTCCTGTCATAATTACCTAGCCTATGAGGATGGAATGCTCAGCACAGATGGTGTAATATTCAGTGGTTATAATGGCATTCGAACCATTGAAGGAATTGATGGATTCATTTATTTAGGAGGAGATTGTGCCGAAAATGAAAATGATACTGGCTCATGCTTTATGGTTAAGTATAATGGGGTATGGACGACCTTCAAACCAAGGAATTCGACTATTTTTTCATCACACAGTAATTTTTCAATCATAGATGATATCATGGAATTCGACAATAAAGTTATTGTGTGTGGTGATCTTATAAGTGATGGCGGAAGGGGGGTCTTTACTTTTGCGGATAGTGTATTTAGCGCCTCTGCTTCAATAAATGGAACCGTATCGTCTATGGCAATCGATCACAACAATGCATTGGTTGTGGCCGGGGATTTTAAGTCATACACATATTCAAATGGAGGATTCTGGACTCTTTCCACACAACCGATCAAATATATTGGAGTGAAGGTAGACACCCTTGTTGGGATTGCTGAAGTTGAAGAGACAAACATTAATGTTTATCCAAACCCTGCTCGTGAAATCGTGAATGCGAGCATTGATGGACAAATCTCCGATGCAAGGCTTTATTATGGAACTGGCGCTAAAGTCGATGTTCCCATAAATATTGATTCATCCACGCTCACATCGAATGTTTCATTGTTGCCGTCCGGAGTCTACTTTCTCGAAATCACTACAGAAAAGGGAGGTTTGGTAAGAAGGGAGCTAGTGGTAAACTAGGATTCTAGTTTACGATTCACCACGTCCGTTTGTAGCCGAATAGAAGCCTTATGAATTTCATTCCAAACGGATTGTATCAATTCGTCATCCATGCCGGCTTTGCGAGCGTATTCTAGCCGATCTTGAATGATCGTGCGCCAGCGCTCGAGTTGGAAAACCGTGACCCCGTGCTCTGCCTTGTAGTCGCCAATTTGCTCCACAATCTCGAGCCGGTGTTTGAGGTTTTCCAATAAACCACGATCCAGCTCATCGATGAGCCTGCGGAGGTGAACTAACTTATCTTGAGTGATTTGATCGTTAAAGTGTGGTTGTTTTGTTTCTAAGGCTGCTATAAAATCATCAAATTGCTCGAGAGCAATTTGTTGTTTGGGATCGCTCAGCGCTTGATCTGGGTTTGGATGTGTTTCAACCATCAAACCATCAAACCCAAGGTCGAACCCTTTCTGCGCTACTTCGTGCAGCAGATCCCTCCGGCCCGCTATGTGGCTCGGGTCCACCAAAATCTCAAGTTGAGGATATGTAGTTTTTAGGTCAATCGGGATTTCCCAATTTGGGGCATTGCGGTAAAGTTGCTTTTGATATGTGCTGAAACCTCGGTGCACCGCAACCAGCTTTTTAATACCCGCTGCATGGATTCTTTCCAACGCACCAATCCAAAGTTGCAAGTCAGGATTTAGAGGGTTTTTTACCAACACGGGAATGTCTTCACCCTCAAGCGCATCTGCAATTTCTTGCACGGAGAATGGGTTTACTGATGTGCGTGCACCAACCCAAAGGTGACGGATACCAGCGTCCAGCGCCTTTTTCACATGTGTGCCATTGGCCACTTCAATGATAAATGGAATGCCAAATTCTTGTTGAGCCTTTACGAGCCAAGGCAGCGCTTTTTCGCCCATACCTTCAAATGAATTTGGCCGTGTTCTGGGTTTCCAAACCCCAGCTCTGAGTAGATGCACCCCTCGGCTCTCAGCTAGCGTTTGAGCCACGCTCAGAATTTGTGTTTCCGACTCAGCGCTACAAGGACCCGCTACAATCATTGGTTTACCTTGTTGTTTGCTGGGCAGCCATTCAGAAATCGGAATTATATCCATAGTGCAGAAACAGTAGAGCGAAGGTATGGTTTGGGTCTGGCTTAAAACTTTGCACCAACGGTAAAAAAGAACATACGCCTTTGAGCGGGAATTATTCCAGGTCCGGGATAGCCTGTAGCCCTTCGGGTAAAGTATATCTGATCTGTTAGGTTATTGATAGAAGCTTCAAGGCTGAGCCATTTCCATTGATATTTAGAGCTAAGGTCAACAATGGTAAACGATGGGATCACTCCAATGGTAGCATCGGGGTAGAATTCAGCATTAGAGGCATCGGTATATTGTTCTGAAACATTATTGAGGTGAGCCCCGATGCTGAAATTCTTGTGCGTAAAGGATAGCCCAGATTTCACATTTAGTAGTGGAACATTCTCTACTTGATTGTTTTCGAATGATTTCTCGGTACCTGGCATGTATCGGGCATCGACTATGGCTACATTATTAAACCAAGTAAAATTCCAGTCCTTTTTTGCTTGGAATAAGTCAAGCACACTTAACTCCTCAAATACCTCTAACCCTATGAATCGTGCATCGGCTATATTGGTGCGCACCAATCGTGTAGTGGTATTATTTATTGCGCGCTGTGTTTGTCCAATACGATTATTGTACATCATCACAAAACCACTTGCATCGATGGTCACAGCGTTCCTAAATATTTTACCTCTTAGTCCAATATCGGCTGTCCATCCATGTTCATCCACGAGGTTTGAGTCCACCAAAAGATTGTCGTTGATCACACGTACGTCAGAAAAGTTTATGGCTCGATAATTTTGAGAGACGTTTCCATAAATTTCAATGTCTTCAAAACACTTATAGGTTGTTCCGAGGCCAAAAAGAGCTAAGCTGCGTGGATTTACATCGCTGCTTGTAATTTGTCTGCTGTCGAGTACTTCGTTGGTCAATGGGTGCCGATTCTCACTGAGGTAATACCCGGAATTTTCAGTGCGTATGTATTCATATCGAATTCCTGGAGTGACATACCAGCAACTAGTCAACGGAATTAAGGCTTCGGAAAAAAGTGAAACGTTTTGTGAAGGGAAAGAGAAGTCAGAGCCTTCTAAATATTCTGGATTTACAAAGGTGAAATCTGGGTTGTCAAACCCATTTGCTGCGCCTTGGCGGCTTCGTGTCCTTCCTTGATACAGTCTTGTTCCGACCAAAATTGCACCCGGGTTTGATCGAACGTTAAAGCGCTGTATAAATCGGGTTTCATTACCCAGATTAAAGTATTCTCCCAAAATAAGATCGCGATTCCCGAGGGTATCAATCCTATTGATGTTACCCAAGAAACCAAGTGCACCACGTTCTCCCATGACCATGAAGGTCTTGCTGTTTAAGCTGAGGTTCTTGGTGATTTTACCATTAATCGTAGCAGCCGCGATATTCCAATTCACTTTGAACCAGTTTCGGTCTCTTACGCTCTGTGCGGGATTTTCTTCAAACATGCGATCCGTCAAACCACCGGATTGTTTGGCCACATAGTGGTGATGGGTGTATGCAATGTCTATGGACCAATTTTCACCGATTTTACGACCTATCTGGAGGTATGCTCCATTGGAATTAAAAAAGCTGTTTGGCCTCCATCCACTGCCTTTTTTGTGTTGGTAGTAGCCATAATAATTCCAGCCGTTTTTACTTCCACCTAAACTATTGAATGAATTGAAGAAATCATAGCTGCCAATGGTTTGTCTCGAGACCAATTCGAGCGGGGTGTTTTCTGCGCCTCGCTTCATCTTGAAATTCAGTAATCCGCCAAATTGGGTGCCATATTGCAGTGATGCTGCTCCACGCACCAATTCTATTTGTTTTACTGCTTCGATGGGTGCAGTGTAATAACTTTCTGGATACCCCAATGCATCTGCAGCAATGTCATATCCATCTTGGCGCGTATTAAAGTTGGTGGTTCGTTTGGGGTCTAATCCACGAGCTCCAACTCCCATTTGTAGTCCTCCAGCATCGGTTTCTTGCACGTTTACCCCAGGAACCTTAGCAAACAACTGACGACCATTGTTGCTTGCCTGATTCACCGCCATATCACTTGGAACAATAATCTCATTTTTCTTAGCAGCATATATGCCGTCAACCTCGATGTATCGCAAATAACCGTGACCAGTACCAGATTTTTTGGTGTCTTCAATTTCCACGGCTTGGAGTATCTCACCCAGTGGAGTCATCTCAAATGTATACGGAGGCTGGTTTGTATATACCTCTTCGGTACGCGATTGGTAGCCTTCAATAAAAAGGGTAATTACGTGCTTACCATGTACCTCCGGTTGAATCTTGATCGTACCATTTGCATCGGCTTCAAAAGACTGATCGGTGTTATTTAAGAAGGCAACGGCAGTTTTTGCAGCCGCTTTTTCTACATCCAGATTGATTACAATCTCCTGAGCATTTGCCAACACTCCAAGAAGCAACAGGGCGATTATGCAAATCGTAATTCTCACGACTCAAAGGGTAAGATCCATGTTTTGGGTTGCCAGGAATCTACCTGCGCTGCAAGGTCAACCTCTGGTTTGATGTATGGTTTACTCGACCTCCCATTGAGCGTTACGTGAACATCTGCATTCACTGCCGCAACGTCAACTCCGATGGATTTATAGTGATTCTTAAGAATCTTGGCATATTGAATCATAAAATCGGGTTGGGTGCTCATCATTTTTTCTTGAACTGGCGTCAAAAAGTCCTTGTTGTCCACCTCGATCTTCTGACCTCGGCCATTGACAACTTTGAACTGAGCATAGCCAGCCTTTTCAATAAGCATTACCCTCCAACCATACCGATAACCTTGTTCGTGCCAGAATGGGTTTCCGTCATAGGATAAATACCTGAATGGAAATGCTACTTGAAAGAGTATGAAACATGCTGCAGGAAAGAGCGCCCATGAGCGAATTGAAACAGGATGTGCATGAGGGGCGCTCACAATAGACTTATCTGATAAAAGCCATGATTGAACCCGTTCATGGAAGGCTGGAGAGAAAAAGATGAGCGTTGCGCCAATCATGATGAATGGGAACATGCCAATTTGAAAAAACCACCAGGTCATTAAGTGAAATGCGATCACCATCAGATAGGCGAGGGTCCGGGTTCTAGAAATGATCAGCAGAAATGGAATGGTGAGATCATAAATGGCTCCAGCCCAGCTCATCAAGTAGGGTGTAATTTCCAACTTCATGAACGGGCCGATAATCGGCAAGTGATCTTGGGCCGGTAGCCATAGTGCTAATGGCATGGCATGCAGGAGCCAATCGGCATTGAGCTTGGCAATCCCCGCAAACAGATACACGATGGCAAGCTGAAACTTAATCAGGCTTATATAGCCTGCTGGAACTTTTGTGGTAGAATTAGTGAGTCCGAATCGCACATCCAAGGAATGCAGTCGGTGAGCCGGCATAAAAATGAGCAGGAATCCAACAAGGCTGACGAAATAATAATGGTTGAGGTAATAGGTGGCATCGATCAATTCGATGTACGTAAATGAAAGGAAAAATAGAATTGTAGATAGTCGATATACCAAACCCAATGCGATACCTAGCGCGCTTAATCCAACGAGGATAAATAGCAGATAAATGCCAAGAGTGCTAGGTTCAGGAATCCAGTGAAAGCCGAAATATTTAAAATGAAGGCTGGGCTCAATGTATTGCTTTTCGATCCATCCATTGGTCCAAAAGCGCACCACACTGGCAAACATGAGCAGACCGAATAAAACACGAAAAGTGACCAACGGACTGATGGACACTTTTCGATCTATTAATCTATGAAGGAATGGTCTAATCCCCGTCATTGTCTTGATAGGTGATTTGTACACCAAGTTGGGAAGGCATATCGGTTTTGAGAAGAACCACAAGACGCTCAATCTTATTGTAAACGGGATCCAATTCACTAGGATTATTTTCAATGGAAGTCTTGAGGTTAAAATTGCTAAGGTCCTCTTCAATTTCATCGAATAAGGTTATGAGGGCAGCACTCAGTTTTTGACCGTCCTTTTGTGCATCGAGATCATCCAAGTAATCATCCAATCCAAGTCCGCTACCACCGGTGAAAGCTTCTTTGATGCCCTGAATATTGCTTTGAGCGAGTTGAGTTGATTCATCAGAATAGAGCCCTTCCAATTTTTCTACTTGGGTTACGCCTAAAGTTTTCTTTCCTAATGGAATACCTACCCGAGCATTTTTCACGAGTTCAAATTCATAGTTTAATTCGTTGATCAGATTGCTAATGCTACTCCCAGCACTTGAAGATGTGTTGCTTGCAAACTCGTCTTTATAGGTAGCCCAAGCGCTGCTAATTTCACTAGCTCGATCAAATATCTGTTGGGCATTTTCAAGTACATATTGTGCGCGTGCGGGATCGCTGAGTAAAAGTTGATCATCAATAAAAAGCACGTAGTCAATGGCAGCAAAACCCTTGGCATCTGCGTTTTGCGCGCTCTTAAGGTCATAATCATTGCTTGAAATATTCGACTCAATCTGGCCTGTATCCGTTGGGAACGTATTTATGGTCAGTCGAGTATTTTGATCGGCTGCAGGTCCAAATTCAAAAATCGAACAACCATTCCAGCTTTTGTGTGCTTCAATAAAAGCAGCGCGCAAGCTGGTTAAATTGGTCTCATTAGGCTTATCATTGAATACTTCGGCAGCTTCGAGTAGGACCTTCGCATTGGTCTCCCATTCGCTGTAACTTGGAATGATCACATTGTTGGCCACATTCGTGAGCATCGCTCCTTTATCGAATGTATCTTCTACTTCTGTTGGATCATCTTCCTTGCATCCAAAGCTTAGCAGCAAAACCAATATTAAACCAGTCAGCTTATTCATTACAGTAAGGTTTTGACGTCTTCCATTCCGAATATTACAGCGAGTTTGTCTCGGGCAGCAGTCAAGCCTTCGGCTGTGACTTCATAAAAGTTTTCACCCATGAGTGCTTTCACCTCTTCTATTTCGGCATTGGTGATGCTCTTTTCTTCGTTGTACATCAAACTGTGAATGAATGCGTATGCCTCAGATAAATCATGATTGCGCTCGTAGTCATCAGCTAGGTTCTGAATACCATCGTTTAAATAGTGAATGGCCGTGGCGGCCACAACTTTTTCCCATTCTTCCCGTGCTACGGTGATGGCTTGATCTCGGATTTCGAGGTCATCAATATCAATAGCCGCTCTTCCTGTTCTCAAGGCGCCACTGAGCTTCTCGTTTGATTCAATTATTGGGTCGCGACCATTGCAGTAATTCGCCCAAAACCTTACGTTCTCGGTGTCCTCTGGAAAATCGTTCGTTGCGCCTAAATAGCCATAGGCTTCGTCCCAATGGTGCTGCATTTCTGTTCCTTCACCGGGAACAACTGTTTCATTATCGACATCCATTTTCTCTGAGCCCATGTAAATGGTCACCGCCTGATAATAGAATACAGCTCCCATGATCGTTTTTTCAATCAATTGCGCGTGCTCCCAACCGTTTTCATCGTAAAGCCGTGCTTCACTTCCATCGGCAGAGGTTATTCTTCCCGCAACTCCATTCGAGCCAAACTCCGTGCTTTCGCTGGCATTTACAGCCATCCTCAAATACGATTCAATCAAGGGTTGATCTGGGGCAAAGCACTTGTCTTTCAATTGTTTTGTGGATGAGAAACTGAAATTTCCATTCGCGTTATCGCCTGTATTCTTCCACATGGCGGTTAAAACTTCTAAGTCCAATACCACGCCCTCTGCATTGGCCGATTTGACGTAAGTAGTCATTTCTTCCATTTGATTCTGACGATCGGTTTGTCCGGTGTAGCTTACATTTTCAAAGCTGTAAGTCTCTGGTACATCGATCAGCTCAGGAAGCGTGTTGCTAGGATCATCGTCTTCACAGCCGGTGATAAGCTCTGCAGATAAAATCAGGGGTAGGGAAATTGATTTGTAGAAATGCATGTTTGCTTATTTAGAATAATTTCAAATTAGGGGGCAAACATATCCCCAGCACTCAGGCAAGGCAATACCACATTTGTGGTATTTAATCAATAAAAGTGGAGCTACTCTCCCTTTTTCAGAATACCCGCTTTCTCACCCATGCGGAAGGCAAACTCCTTCATTTCCTTGCTTATGGCATCGTCTCCGGTAGCTCGCTTATAGGTGTCGCTCATGCTCAGGAGCATCTGATGAAAAAAGATTTGCATGTCATCAACCATCATATCCTTGGTCCAAAGATCGATGCGAAGGGTGTTCTTTTCTTCAGAATCCCAAATGGTAAGAAAGGCAGCATCGCATTTACCTGTTTCATCGTTGTCGCTTGCTTTCCAAGTGATTTCACTTGGGATCTGATTCTCATCGAGAGAAACATTGAATTGAATTGTTGTGTCTTTTTCTGCCATGATTATGGTTTGTATTTGCTTTGATTTAGGATGGTTTGTGCCTCCGTCTGCATGAGGCCTTCTAAATCAACGGTGTCCTGATTTTCCATGTACGCACGAACGATTTGCCAGCCGATGTAATGTCCCATTCGTGATGGCGATTCTTTAACAAGATCTACCGTGAAGGGGCCGTCATTCGTGAATTTTCCTATTAAACTTGGTTCTGAATTAAACAAGAGTTCATTATCGACAAAGTGTGCCCAGACCATGCGCTCATGATCTTTGGCCCACTTGAGTTCTTTGGTTGCATATCCAATTTTGAGCGTATCGCCAGTGTGGGGTAAAATAGCATCAAGGGAGTATAATATTTTGCCTTGATGAATAATGTCTTGCAACAGCGTGGTTTGACCGAGCTGGACCGGATACTCTGTCTCCATCCAACCCTTCATAAGCCATGGTGTGAGATGTTCATTTGTCATACGTTTTCTCTGATATAGAGGCCATTGCAGGTATTCGTAATATTTACAGTCTCGACCAAGAAATAATTCTAGGCATATGCCTACTTCATTTTCGGTCATGATAAATGGTGAATTAAAACCGCCAACGCAGGCCAAATGATTGGGCACCTGTTTCTGAGGGAAATAGTACTTATAGTGGCGCCAAGCTGACTCCAATTCCTCTTGCAATGGACCTAAGTCGGCATATTGACTATTCACCTCAGCAAACACTTCAGAGAAATCAGGGTGTGTTACGAAAGACCTGATAGCTGCAAAAAGATTGGAATCGGTAACCTTTCCTAAATTCAACACATCTTGAATATAGTGGGTATAGACTTCAGTATGCTCGTCAAGTAATCGAGGGTGCTCACGTCTGAATGAAACTGGGGTCATTTTTGGCCATAGACTGTCAAGGCGTTCCATCGAAACTTCGATTTCTATCTGCGAAGTGTCAATATTGAGCTTGTCATCATCACAGCTCACTAACAACAATTGGATAAAAAGTAAACAAAGGGCTGTTTGAAGTGTGTGTTTCATGAAGGTGAAAGCGCGTTTGAGCAGGACTAAATTTGGGGCAAATGTAATTGCACGTATCATGACTATGAGGCCAAACTTTATTGTGAATGTTTTTATTGTGTGTGGATTGCTATCGCTGTCCACCGCTATGAGCGCTCAAAGTGATATGGATGATCGAAAATTTCGATTTGGTTTAATGGCGGCTCCAAATTTAGGCTGGCTTCGACCAAATATTTCCGAACTTGAACGTGATGGACTCCAATCAAGAGTTGGTTTTGGCTATGGCGTGATGATGGATTATAAATTTAGTGATAGCCCAAATTACTTGCTGACTACTGGATTTAACGTTACATCTGGTGGTGGAGGTCTTTCAGAACCATGGCAAACGGTAGTAGAAGAGTCGGACACCTCTTTTACTTTTAATGGAGCCAATAGCAGAACCTATCGAATGCAATATTTAACTGTACCCATACTCCTGAAAATGCGGACGGGAGACATCGGTTACATGAGCTATTTTGGAGCTATTGGATTTGATCTTGGTTTTAGAACGAGAGCCCGAGTTGACAATGATTACACATGGCTTGGCAGCAGCGCGTTACAACCGGCTGATGAAAACGATTTGGAGGCTAAAAATGAAATTAACTTTTTAAGGCTAGGTCTAAACGTTACTCTTGGTGCGGAGTACAACCTCACAGGAAATACAAATGTTTACGCTGGAATCGGTTTCCACAATGCTTTTACCAATATGTTTAATGGTAAGGATATAAATCGTGTGCTTAAGCCTGCATCTAACGGAAGTCCTGAACTTGATGCATCAGGAAACGTTATTGAAAGTCAATTGAAACGTGCCAATCCGTTTCTGTTGTCACTCGATGTTGGAGTATTTTTCTGATGCAAAAACAAAGTATAGTCAATCATATTGTTTCATGGCTTCAAGCTTATTCGAATAAATCGAACACAAATGGATTTGTGATTGGTGTTTCGGGTGGAATTGATTCTGCCGTAACCTCAACGCTCGGAGCGAAAACAGGGATGCCATTGATTTGTGTAGAAATGCCGATACACCAGGCTCAATCTCAAGTTGACAGAGCAGAGGATCATATTGCTTGGTTGAGAAGTCATTTCGATAATGTCTCAGTGGCACGTGTGGAACTGACCAAGGTATTTGATGATTTGGTAAAGGCACTGCCTGAAAGCAAAGAGCAAAACTTGGCTCTTGCCAATACGCGTGCTAGACTACGAATGACCACTCTTTACCATGTGGCCGCGCAACATGGCATGTTAGTATTGGGTACCGGCAATAAGGTGGAAGATTTCGGAATAGGGTTTTATACCAAATATGGTGATGGTGGGGTGGACCTAAGCCCTATTGCAGATTTGAATAAAACAGAGGTTTATTCCATCGGCAAGCACATGGGTATCATTCAAAGCATTATTGATGCTCCTCCAACGGATGGGCTATGGGGGGACGATCGCACTGACGAAGATCAGATTGGAGCTTCTTATCCTGAGCTGGAATGGGCAATGGAGTTTTCAGCAGGCGAAGAGGAATTGAATCCTAGACAACGCGAGGTGCTGAAAATCTACCGTAGGCTGAATCAAGCCAATAAGCACAAGATGGTTCCCATACCCGTATGTGAAATTCCACAATCGTTGCGTTAAGCCATGACCTGAAGAATCTCCCATTCTCCACGCTCAATCTTCGGCTCTGCAACTTTATATTTTACCACCTTAATATCTCCAGTTTTTACATCTCGAATCTCAACCTTGTCATTTCGGCCTGGCTTCTTATCCACTCTTACTGGCTCTTTTTTGACCTCTGCTTGTTGCTGAGTGTTTTGCCCAACCCTGGGGTCAGGCGCACTGCCTGGAGCAACTTCTTGCTTGGTAGCTGTAACTTGAGACAAGTCGCTATCCACTTGAGGGCCTTGCGTGGCGTGTGCGGCTTGCTGATTTGGCAAACTCGCTCTAAACAAGAAACTTACAATTTCACGATTTACCTTATCCATCATCTGTTCAAACAGATTGAACGACTCAAACTTGTATATAAGCAAAGGGTCTTTTTGCTCATAAACCGCATTCTGCACAGACTGTCTTAGATCATCCATTTCGCGGAGGTGCTCTTTCCACTGAGCATCAATCATGGCGAGCGTAGTCGTCTTTTCGAGCTCAAGTTTGATTGGGCGTCCTTCTTTGGCCAAGGCATCTTCCATATCAACCACAATGGGCAATCCGCGCTTACCATCGGTGAGCGGAATTTCTATGTTTTTAAACTGCTCTCCTTGAGTTTGGTTGACACGTTCGATAACCGGAAGTGCGAGTTGAGAAACTAGTTTGTTTTTCTTTTCATAATGCTCCAATGCTTTGCTGAAAACCAAATCAGTCAATTCTTGATTTGATCGATTCAAGAATTCTTCTTCGTTCACAGGACATTCAAGCGTGAGGGTAGTGAGGAGTTCCATTTCAAACCCTTCATAATCTCTTGCCTCTTGATACTCTGTGACAATGGAAGAACACACATCGTGAATGGCATTAGCGGTTTCCACACCCATACGCTCACCATGCAACGCATATCGCCTTTTCTTATAGATTACCTCACGCTGCGAATTCATTACGTCATCATATTCGAGCAATCGTTTCCTCACCCCGAAATTGTTTTCCTCTACCTTCTTCTGAGCGCGCTCAATGCTCTTACTCACCATGCTATGCTGAATTACCTCTCCTTCTTCGAGGCCCATTCTATCCATCAATTTGGCAATACGCTCTGATCCGAATAAGCGCATTAAATGGTCTTCAAGAGACACAAAAAACTGCGATGACCCTGGGTCACCTTGTCTGCCCGCTCGACCTCGAAGCTGTCTATCTACTCGCCTTGATTCGTGCCTTTCGGTGCCGATGATGGCTAACCCACCGGCTTCCTTGACACCTTCACCGAGCTTGATGTCTGTACCACGACCGGCCATATTGGTAGCAATGGTCACGGTGCCAGCTTTGCCCGCTTCGGCTACAACCTCTGCCTCACTCTGGTGCAATTTCGCATTAAGTACTTGATGCGGAATCTTGCGCATTTTGAGCATTCGGCTTAATAATTCAGAAATTTCTACGGAAGTAGTACCCACTAGTATCGGTCGACCAGCAGCTCGCAGTTTTTCAACCTCATCAATTACAGCGTTGTACTTTTCCCTTGCCGTTTTATATACAAGATCCTGATCATCATTACGTGCAATGGGGCGATTGGTAGGAATAACGACCACATCCAACTTGTAAATCTCCCAGAATTCCCCAGCCTCAGTTTCGGCAGTACCCGTCATACCGCTGAGCTTGTTATACATGCGGAAATAATTCTGTAGTGTAACGGTAGCATACGTTTGAGTAGCTGCCTCTACCTTAACATTCTCCTTGGTTTCGATGGCTTGGTGCAGACCATCAGAATATCTGCGTCCCTCCATTACACGGCCAGTCTGCTCATCCACAATCTTCACTTTGCCGTCCATTACCACGTATTCTACATCCTTTTCAAAAAGGGCATATGCTTTCAGGAGTTGGTTTATGGCGTGAATACGTTCAGCTTTTTCAGCATAGTCGGTAATTAACTTGTCTTTTACTTTAGCTCGTTCTTCCTTGTCTGGAATTCGATTATCTAGGTCACTCAACTCTGAGCCTATGTCGGGCATAATGAAAAAGGATGCATCATCTCCTTGCTCGGTGATGAGGTCGATTCCTTTCTCCGTCAGTTCAATGCTATTTTGTTTTTCATCAATAACGAAGTATAGTTCGTCATCGATTTTATGCATTTCTTTCTGCTGATCTTGGAGATAGTAGTTTTCAGTTTTTTGAAGTGTCGTTCGAACACCAGGCTCACTCAAATATTTAATGAGGGCTTTGTTTTTTGGTAAACCTCGGAAACTTCGTAGGAGTTGCTCGCCACCGAGTTTGAGGTTGGCCTCTAGCTGCTTTTTATCTGAAGTATTCTCACTGTCCGAAGCCAATAGCTTTTTCGATTCGGCTAGCAAACCGTTGATCAATTTACGCTGAGCAGAAACTAATTTCTCCACTCGAGACTTGAGGGCTATAAACTGCTGTTGGTCACCTTTTGGCGTAGGTCCCGAAATAATCAGCGGGGTACGTGCATCATCAATCAGCACGGAATCCACCTCATCTACAATGGCATAGTTATGCACGCGTTGAACCAAATCTTTCGGCCTTCCGGCCATGTTGTCTCGTAGATAGTCAAAACCAAATTCATTGTTGGTGCCATAGGTGATATCGCACCTATATGCTTGTCTTCTCGACTCGCTATTTGGCTGGTGCTTATCGATGCAATCGATGGTTAATCCATGAAACTGGAATATCGGTGCCATCCACTCGCTATCTCGTCTAGCGAGGTAATCGTTTACCGTTACCACGTGCACTCCTCTGCCGCTGAGCGCATTTAAGTATACAGGTAGTGTGGCTACTAATGTTTTACCCTCACCAGTAGCCATTTCTGCAATCTTACCACTGTGAAGCACCATGCCACCAATGAGCTGTACATCGTAGTGAAGCATTTCCCACTTCACGTCATTTCCTGCAGCTTCCCAAGTATTCGCCCAATACGCACTTTCGCCTTCAATACGAATGTGCTTGCGATCTGGAGCCAGCTCCTTGTCCATTTCAGTAGCGGTGACCTGAAGCTCATCATTCTCTTTGAAACGCCTTGCGGTTTCTTTTACCACCGCAAAGGCCTCAGGTAATATTTCCTTGAGCGTTGCCTCTACTTGATCTACAATGTTCTTGTCGATGGAATCGATTTCAGCATAAATTTCTTCTTTCTGAACAATGTCTAGATTATCGTCTTCAATCTTGGATTTAAGTTCAGCTACCTTGGCTTCATCTTCTTTGATGTCCTCCTTGATGCGCGCTCTTAACTCATAAGTCTTGCCGCGTAGCTGATCGTTGGTGAGCGATTCATACGATTCATAGTTTTGATTGATCTCATTTACAATAGGCAACAGTTCTTTAATATCCTTGTCGCTTTTGTTTCCGAAAACTTGATTCAGGAGCTTATTTACAACTTCTATCATGGTAAAATATCTTGTGCCGCATCTTTAAATTGCCTTTCCAATTCGCGGCAAATGGCAAAGCTGCGGATCCATTCGCACTCTAATTTGCGAATGTACTTAATGAAGTGCTCTCCCGGTGTGCCTTCTTTACAGTGAGATTTACTTAATTCTACCCGATCCGAAAAGAATTTTCGTGCTAAGTATACTGCTTGCTATCTTCTTCCGTTATAGGAAGTGTAACGATCATAAACCAGATTTTAATCAAACACTATTTAAACTTGAACCAGTAAATAAAGAGATTAAAATTCTATGAATGGTGGTCGAATCAAACATATGGTTAAGTCATCCTTACATATCTGTTATATAATAATACTCCTTTTCTCAAAGGCGTTTGGTCAAGGCAGCTTAACTCCAACTGGTGATGAAGCGCTCATAATTCTTAAAGTCCTTAACCCAATTGGCTCCCCATTTAAAAATGCTGACGTGACATTTAAAAATAATGAAGTGAGCAAATTTACTGCAACAACAAATAATCAAGGGATTCTAAAAATTCTGCTTCCGATTGGAAATCAATATTCGGTAAACTGCGGGGATTCGATAAATGAACGTTTAATCTATTCTGGGGATAGGGGTTACTCGACTTGGTCAGGAACTAGATATACCTACAGGTTTATAGATTTCACTTTTAACTTTAGAGATTATCAAGACCGTCAAATTGATAAGGAAACAATTTCTATTGTTTTATCCTCTGGAGACACATTAATTGAAGAAACCGATAAATATGGTGATGCTAGATTCTTTATTCCAATAAAGAGCTCTTTTACAGTTTATACAGAGTATAACTTAGTAAAGAGTTTTACAATTCCTGATGAGGGATATGAATCAATTTCCTTTGAGTTTAATTATCAAGGAGAAAGCAGTAAGGCTATTGAAAAACAGAAAAAAGAGGCTCGATTAGCTCAGGTTGAATATGATAGATATCAAACGACTCTCGATTCCATTAGAGCGCACGAAGATTCTATTCGTTCAACTCAGCCTACTAGCATTATATTTTTTGCCTCATCAGCAATTGTCTCAGATCAAGAAATGAGACATCCTGGTGAAATAAGCGTATTTGATGGCGGCAAAGAAGGTGTCAAAATTGGAAGTTTAAATTCTATATGGAGTTGTCACTCCGGCCCATCTTCGAAAGACGCAGAGATTATATTGGAAAAAACAAAAGGCACTCATTCTTATTATGCAAAAAGTAGTCAAGGGTTTGAGTGGGAAGGAGATTATGAGATAACAGGCGGCGGATGGAAGTATATAATTTTAGAGATCAGTGAAGGTAAAATAGCAGCGAATTAGTTGAGTAGGATTCACTGATGATCAAATTGCTTTATTGCCCTCCCATCACAGACTTATTCAATTATTTTCCGAGAGTGCTGAAAACATAATTGAAAGACTTTTGGCATCCGATATAATTTGTTTGATAGAAGAGATTAGGTAATCATATGACCGCTGATCGTCAACCCTTTTTTGCCTAGTAATTTTAATCTTTCCGCGGCTGTTAATTTCGTTGATAAAAAAGCTCCTTTTTTGCTTGGTCGTTTCGAGAGAATAATGACCTATTTCGAAAATCTCGTCTAACGCATCTTTAGTTAAAATATCATTTGTCATTTTCATTAATTCCATTTCCAATTGATTCAGTTCATTAGGCGAAGAGGCCTTTTTATAGGCTTTTCTGTAAAAAATGAGCGTGAGGATTGAGCAAAAAAGTAAAATTGCAAAAAGCCCAATGAAAGTTACGTATGAAGATGATTTTGATGCAAAAATTTGAGTAATGTTCCTGTTTCCATATTTATTTATTGAAGAGATGTCGTATAGAAATGTAATATCTTTGAACGCCCTCTAAACAACGCGAATGCATACTAATTTTTATGAAATACCTTGCGATTATACTAGTCTTCCCCCTGATTTTCGGTATTCTAATTTCGACACCGGCCTGGGCCCAAACGAGCGGATTCATCTTCGAAACAGGTGACTCCGTTCTCGATCCCGACTCCAACGGATATTCCTCACAAACCACCAGCGGTTTTTCAGGTGACGGCTATGACGTGGATGAATTCGAGTTCACCATGTTTCCCCTGCCCTCCATCGGCACGGGTGAAAAACTGAGTGACATCCGCAGCGGGCCCAACTGTGGGTTTACTGACCTGGCCGTGGACACCAATGGCAATGCGACCTACTTCGCATTAGATGATGCCAACAACCTGATCATTCGTTTTCGTTTGGGCGGGTACAAACCAAATGCAAAAGGATACACCGTTTTCCTGGACATCGATGAGGCAATCGGCTCTGAAGACACCAACGCCACTGCGGAAAACCCAGGTTTTGAGGCAGCGCTCGTACTCCGCTCAAAACACGATGTGTTCATTGCCGACATTGACGGAGCTGACAATTGCAACGACATCAAGGTGATCTATGATTTGAGCACCCACCATCAGAAGTCCGTGGCGGGTATTGAAAGTTGCAATGATCCGGACTACTTCTACGACTATTACGTTCCTCTCTCTGCACTGACCACTTACTTCGGAGTCACCTCATCGACTCCGCTGCGCATGGTATCGACCACCAACACATCCAACACCTGCGCGCTGGAGGGCTCGGTTTCCGACATCGGTGGTGTGGATGACGAGCTTTACGGTGGGTGCATCCCTTGTGCTTGGGAAGATTTAATCAATGCGCAGGTACCTACCGCACTGGGCGACTTGTGCGACACCTGCTCCGGGTTCCCGGCTATCCGTGCGGATTGCCCCACGGTTAACAGCCTGATTGAAGCCGGTGCAACCTCTTTCTCCGGCACGGCTATGGCAAGTGCTCAAGTGTACATTGAGGTGCACTACACCGGTGGCGGCACCGTGGAATACGACACC
>Ga0222718_10001739_pt1 | contig 20281 bp, 30 predicted proteins | sample C33_27DmetaG_FD_165045 | JGI IMG/M metagenome (GOLD analysis project Ga0222718, IMG submission 165045) | Estuarine water microbial communities from San Francisco Bay, California, United States - C33_27D | ecosystem: Environmental > Aquatic > Marine > Unclassified | place: USA: California... | reverse complement strand
TCAAGCTCAGTAGATGTGTGATTAAACGGCCAATTATATTCTAGCTGGTTAATGTCCCTAATTGCGGAGTTGACAAACTCTTTGGTTGCAGAATAAAAGCCTGTAGCACCTGAAAAGTTAGATGTAGTCAAAGGCTCTTCGTTAAGCCTGCGGCATACATCATTAACAAGTCCCAAAAAATTATATGTGCTAGCCATTAGTAACGCTCTCTTACTTTAATCTGCACAACACGTTCTGTTGACAGAGTATCTGATGTAGTAATTGCACAAGTTATTTTATATGTTGTGTTTGCGTCTCCATTGCCTAAATAGATTGTGCAAACAGAATCAGTATGCGTACTACTTACGTGCTGTAATCCATTGAGTACGGAGCCAGATGTCCACGCTGTTTTAGTTCCATTGACATCCATATACCATGTAACAGCAGTAATAGTTACACTGGATGGAAGATAACGGCTCCAGTCAACGGAGTAGTCGAGAACTTCATCTGGGTCTTTATTGGGCCATTTTAATGCCATGCCAAATCCTTTAAGCCGCTATCGCTAATATTCTAGGTTTATCTGCCGGAATATATATCGTTCTATCTTCAGGTGAAGGCACAATCACAGTGCGAGAAGCAGACGTAGTTTCAGTAATTACATATGCTACTCTGTTAGTATTGTAGTCACCCGCGTTAAATACTACATTTACTGTACTTACGGTAGGTCTAGTTACAGCAGATGTAATTGTAACTGTTGTTGCTGTGCCTACTGCTGAGCCTGTAGCTGTGACTTCAGCTAATGTTGTAGTAGCTTCATTACCGCTTGTTTCTGCTAGTGCGGAAGCTAATACAATTACATTATCAGCACTCGCAATTGCTTCAACTTCTTCAAGAGTGAAGTACGCATTTCCAATAATAGTGTCAGGATCAAAATAGACTGTTCCTGTAGCTTCAACGCTAGGGGATTCTTCTTCAAGAATTACAGCACCGGCTGTGACTTCCCCAATACCGCCAGTAATCGCTTGTCCTTGAACACTGATAACCACATGACTAGCATCTGCTTCAATGTCAATGTCAGTGTCAATTGTCGCTGTAAGAAGCAGTGTATCTGTAATTCTGTAATAGCTATCTGCGCTAATAAAGTCGGCAGGAACATTAACTGTAAATGTTGCTGATGTACTCGGAAGCTCAAATGTAGCCCCCGTACTTACATCGACTGTTTCTACACTGCCCGTAGCTTCTACAGCTTCAGGTATAGCAAAGACACCTGTTCCACCAGTAACAGAAGCGAATGTTTCAACTTGTCCTGTCGCTTCAACGCCAGTAACAGAATCAACAGTAGCACCAGCTAATACGTCTCCAACACCACCGTTGGATACGACACCTTGAACAAATGTAATTACGTGAAGGGCATCACCCTCAATAACAACATCGCCGTCTGCTGTATTTGTTGCTTGTACACCAGAGATATCAACATTTGCATCTGCGTAAACAGCCGCTATATCTTCAATAAATGTAGCTATTTCAAAATCATCGGTTACTACATTTGCATCTGCAACAACAGATGCTGTGTTTACGCTTGTTGTGCCTACTAAATCAACTACATTAATTATAGTAGTGTTACAGTCTGCGGATACTATAACATCTTCTAATGTTGTAGTTCCTTGTACCCCGCTTTCAACTTCTGCGATAACTCGACTGAATGCTTCTACATCATCAGAAGCAGTCATTGTTGCGCTAACACCAGAAACAATTCCAGTCGCGCCAGCGTTAACTGTTACAGTAGATACTGATCCAGTAATGCTACCTGTTGAAGTATTTGTGCTACTGTCGCCGGATACACTGAGTGTATTTACACTACTAGTAATCTTACCTGTTGAGGTAGCTGTACTGCTATCACCAGATACACTCAGAGTATTTGTCTGGCCGGTTGCTTCTACTCCAGTGGTCTGGTAAATAGAAACGCCAACAACGCCTACTGATCCAGTCGCACTTGTACCTACAATACTTGTGACTGTGTGTAGAGCATCAGCTTCAATTATTAAGTCAGCATCTGGTGTGGCAGTAGCCTGAACAGATGGAAGAGTAGTATTAGAATCACCAGTTGCTGTAGCTGTAGTAGTAGAGCCTGTTAAACCATCATCAATAGTTGTTAAGTTGACAACTTCTGGTACTTCGCCGTAACTCGCTACACCATATGTTGCGATTCCATAGATGGCTTTGCCGCCAACTAAAGTATCAGAATATACGCGCAGACCAGATTTTAACGCGCCAGACCAAGTTGAAGTAGGGAATCCAGCAATGGATGTAGTGCTACCAAATAACTCCCAATAAGTTCCGCACCATGAATTACTTTCTAACGCACTACCATCAGTGGTACTTCCCTCAAGATATAATGTGCCGTCGATCCATGCGCGAACTCTTCCGGGATTAATTTTAAATTCAAGAACTACAGTGTGAGTGCCGCCGTCAAATTCTGGTATATTTGATATTGGCTCTAAGTCTACCGCTCTTATTGTTGTAGAAGAAAGGGGAGATGCGCTAGTGTTTCCGTCTCCAGACGATAGCGCAAACTTATAAGTTCCACTATCATTATATACACCGGCCCACGCGCCAATTCCAGTTCCCCCAATAGATAAAAAACCAGAAGAACCGGAAAATGAAGACGGCAGTGTTGTCTCAAAAGCGAGAACGGTATCAACAGTTCTGCCCGGAAAATTGCCCGGATAGGCATTGCCAGTCAGATCATCCTGACTGATATTATAGTCTAAGACTAAGCCTGCTTCCGGGTTAGACATGCGCGGTTGCCCTTACTTAGGCAATACGAATAACAGCGTTAGAAGAGTCCGCAGTAGGAAACTGAACTACGAAGTCACCGTTAGTAGATGTTTTGTCACCGCCAAAAGAAAGCACAGCAACAGCATCTGTAGTGCTTGTTCCGCCATCTGTTTGTGTATTGTAGATCAATGCTCCAGCCGCAGTGATTGTGGCAGACGACCATGTCACGTCAGCAAAGTCAACATATGCTGTGCTACCAGAAAGAGTAACACCGTTACTAGTCAGAGTCTCACCGCCTGCTGTATAACCAGTACCGCCTTCTTCGCTAGAAGTAGAGTAGTCAGTTGTTGAAGCTCCAAGCGTAGCCGCTGAATCATAGAGAGCAATTTTAAATGCGTCCCCACCAGATGAATCAAAATCGTGGTAACCCTTCAAAAGATCACGCTTGAATGAAGAGCACATTGCAGTTGTAATAGCCATTAGCTTTTAGTCTCCTTTACGAGATAAGAGAGATTTGAATCTAAAGCACGGTTGATATATCGGTAAACAACCTGCTCAACGTGCCCTTTAAAAATATGTGCCTGATCCCTAATAGGAGCAGGAGCCGAATCACTAATAGACACAATATCATCAGCCGCCATCTTGGCTAACTGTTCAGGTGATAATGGTCCGTTAGACGATGTATATACTTTAAAATCAATCATTATTGAAAGTCAGGGGGCCGAAGCCCCCATCCTAAGTGCCAACCAGTAGCTATTAATAGCCAGTCTGGTAAGCGGCAGTAACGATGCCTTCTGGACGAAGGATCTTACGTCCGTACAGGTGCATACCACGAACGATGTCCGCGAAGCTGTCTGGATCACGGTATGTTTCAGTCTTGTTGATTTGCTGAGCAGTAGCAACAGATGAATCATGACCACCAACAATCACACCATAGTTAGTAGACTGTGATGTTGTTGAACCAACAGTAGGACCAGTACCAACAGCAGGAGTGTTGTTAGAAACATATACACGGAAACCGTGCAAGTTGTTAACAACAAGACCATTCTGCAAACCAGAACCGCCGAAGTCTGCGTTGAACAAACGAGAATCTTCGTCCTTCAACATTTCAGCGAATACTGGGTCGATGACGATCCAGCGTCCCTGTGTGTCAACAAACTGCTGATCCAAAACACGGCTCATACGAGCAATGATCTGAAGAGGAGATGTTGAGTTAGTTGGGAATGAAGTTGCACCCGGCAAACGTGGAACGACAGGAATAGCGTTACCTGCAGTACCAGCATTGAAGTCTGAATCATCAAGCTTCTGAGAAGCGAGCAATTCATCGGACCCCGCCGAACTGTTAGCCTTCGTACCGTTTACAGTTGTGTTAACTGTGTCAGGTGTAGCGTGAAGTGCAGACTGAGTGTAACCTGACAAATAACCAAGAACGTCTTGGTCATACTGGTCACGCAGGCGATACGCCGCACGATCAGTTGCGAGGTTCATAAAGTTGACATGAGAATGCGCTTCTTCAATGTCGTCAATCTTGAATGCGAAATAGTTCGCCTTGTCGATTACGAGTGAGAAGTCGTTATCTTGGATGTCCTGAGTTGAGATTGTAGTACCACGCTCGTAAGCAGTTACTGAGATCTCAGGCTCTTTGATGATCTTCACTGAGTCGCCCATCTGAGCGATTTCACCGAAGTAGTCGTTGTTAGTGATGTCTTCAACAGTAGAAGACTTACGGAAAGCAAGTTGGACCTGCTTAGAGTAGATTACTGGGCTAAAGTTACCGTTAGGTAGGTTAGTATAGCCCGATGCGCTTGCAAATGCCATTGTGACACTCCTAGTTAAAGCAAAGGGTTAAAGTCTAATTGTAACTTCGCAAGAGGCCATCTAGCATCAGGGTGGTATATTCACCGGCCAAAGTGATCATACGGCCTGAGTAGTTTGGGTGTTCTGGGAAGGTGGAATTAGGATTCGTGTTATTGCAGGAACTGGCGAGGACTTACAACAACACGTTTCCATACTCCGGATTTACTGCGGGTGTCCTTGCGGAGGCCGCATATTAATGTTTTGTGAACATAGTTATATCCACAGAATCATATTTGTCAAGTAATTTATCGTGCCGATCCGGAAAGATCGTAGACAAACCTATTCGTGCGAATTGCTTCTGCAACATCGTCTGCTATTTTTTCATACTGCGCCGCGCTCATACGTGCAATATCTGATTCCTTAATATACGATCCAGATTCCTGTCCATCTGGAGAAGATCTTTCAGAGCGAGTCCCGACAGCTTTTGCCGCATCTGTATTCTTAGAGGACTTTTTAGTTTTAATCCCCATGTCCGATTTGTACAAGTCGATTGCACGTGCGGCAGATGTAGCGTCTGTGTCATTATCGTAAAGAGCACTTTGAACCCATTTAGGTTGTTCCTCAACCCAATTATGGAAATCGTCTGTGTCGCGAATCTGTTCAAAATCTGGGTGAACTCGCATAAGTTCTGCTTCTGCTTTTTCCCTTTGGGCATTCAGCTTCATCTCATCGATTTCTTTAAACTTGCTTTCAAATTCAGAAGCTTGTTCGTGTGCCTTTTTCATTGCAATTGTTTCCACAATTTTTGCAACGTCTGGGTATTGTTCCATCCAAGACTCTAGCTCTTCCTCTGATTTGGGGTAGCTAATTTGTTTTTTAGTGGAAGCATCTAACTGATTTTTGAGAGCGTCAATTTGCTCTTGCAGTTCATTCTCTTTCTTCTGCGAGTGTCGGCGCAGATCGCCATACCGCTTCTTGAAAGTCTTTTCCTCTGCTCCCGCAGGTTCTGGGCCATCGTCAGATTCTGCTGTTTCATCTGGAGTTTCTTTCGCCTCCATCATCTCAGCAAGCTCAGCTTCCTCTTCTTCAATACGCTTCTTATTCGCATTGCGCTTTGCAAAGCCAGATGCGACTTTTACTTGTTCGACTTTTTCAGTCATTTCAGTTGTAGTTGTAGACATTGTTTCATCCTTTGTCTGGGGCTAACGGTAGCTTTTTAGGGCGTTAGGTAGCCAGTTAAAATGCAGGCATTAAGGTTGCCTGCTGACCTTATTAATCCCAGCCTCCTTCTACGCCGCCGAATGATGCGTCGTCTGATTGAGTAGCGTCGCCACTACCCCCACCGTAATCTTCATTTGTATCAGATCTATCCCTTGAAGAGTCTCCAGAGTTATCATCCCTAGAATCTGCAAGATTTGCTTGTCTGCCTTCTTCAATGGCGCGTTCAATTTCTGCTCTGTTGTAATCATCAATAGCCTGTTGCGATGGGGCGCTATCTATTTCATCAAACTCGTCTTGAATAGATTTAAAATGCTCTTCAGAAGCCCAGCCAGAATTTGCTACTGCTTTTGCTTCCTCCCTAGAGCCAAAATCAGATTTTCTCCAATCAGATTCTCCTGAAACAATATCTCGTGCTTGTTTTTCTGACTCAAGAACAGCCGCCGCCATGTATGGATTATCTAGTCCTGCTCTCCATTTGCCATATGTAGAGTCCACATCAAAATTAGTTAAGCCGTAACCCTGCTCCAATGCCTTGATTGCTTTAGCTTCTTGTCTACCATATTGAATACTACTAATAAGACTAGGAATTAATCCTTTTACAACTAAATCTCTAAGTCCTTTTGGTTTATTTTTGAATGCTTCTTCTAAATCTGGATTTACTTCCGCTAGAATCCCTACGGCTTCAGCTAATCCTGTCATTCCTAATGTGCCCATGTTGCTAGTAGGTGCCTGTGGGCCATCTCCACCATCTCCACCAGTGTCTGCAACTGTGGGCTGAGCAACTTTTGGTTGAGCAATAGTTGGTGCGGCTTTTGCCGCCTTTGTGGGATCGTACTTCTTATATCCGGGAGGAGGTGGATTGACAGGCTTACCATTGATTAGAGTTACAGTAATCCTTTCACCATTAGGACCGATGTATTCTTCAGATGTGTATTGTACTGGCGATTGTACACCACCAAACGGAGAAACGCCAGAGCTTCCACCAAAAACTATATCAGAAGCTGTTGGTGATTTATATGTTGTCCCAGAGAAATTGGGAATCTTTGGCGGGTTATATCCACCTACTGCAAAGTTACGTGTCTCTTCTTCTTCTGGATCAAAATCATCAATCATCATGTCGATTTCTGCGATGTATTCTAGATCATCTTCAGCGACAGCTTCTTCCGCATTGCCCATCTGACCCATGTCTTCCATCAACTTCAGACCAGATTTAGCTTTCTGGCGAAGCTTCATTAAATTCTCAAGGCCGATATAACGTACAACATCAGCAGGAAAAACAAATTCGCCTTCACTAAGTTGTGCGGGGATATCGTCTCTCACTTCTTCTTGAGTAGATCCCGCAGGCACTTCGTTTCCTGATACTGGGTCAACTGTCCCTCCTTCATCTAGCAGGCCACCTTCTGCAAATGTTATTGGTTCTTCGTTATCATTTTTCATACGAGGAGATGGAATTAAATCATTCATTTCAGTTTGTGCTTTTCTTTTTACCATCTCTTCTCTATATGCGTCTTCTACCTGCATAGCCGTTTCCTGAGACATCAAAGATGGACTACGTTTTTCTGCGGCTTTTATAGCAAGTAGTTCAGTTTTGTGTGTGCTCGTTGGCTGAATTTTTTTATCTTTGATTAATTCAACAAGTTCATCTTCGGAGTACTGTATGCCGTCTTGTATAGAGGGCACATTAACAAATTTGTTACCCATTTTAATTGTTACAGACTGTTCAGAAACAATATCGCCATTATCCGAAATATAAATAGGACGACCTGCTTCAGTCTTATACTCAGTCATCAATCCTGCTGGTCTACCCATCTGATAAAGCCTCGTCTCTTAAATACTTCAAATATCTCAAGGCAGAGACTGCTCCCTGCGCTTGGTGAATGGACACTATATTGTCCGATTGCTCTAGTTTTTTGTGGTTTTCGGATATCATAATGTCCAAATACTCACAAAATGCATCCCATTGCTTTTTGTTATTGCATAGGGGCTTGAGGTGGCTGACCACCTGCTTGCGGTGCTGTTCCAACTGCATTTCCTGTAAATCCTTGTTCGCCCGGTACTGGTACTTGTCCTACTCCGATGTTTCCACCGCCTGTACCCGCTGTGTCCGCAACACCCGGAACTCCCGGAGGTGTGGGTGCACCACCCTGTTCTTGTTGCATTAATTGTGCTTGTAGTGCGGCTTCTTCCATTGAGTTAGTTACCTTGTCAGGATCAAGATCCATGGACTTAGCAATCTCACGTACAATGTATGGGAACTTAGCAAATGGTGCTAATTGTGGATTAGAAGCTACTTGCAGGAATTGCATGAGTCTTTGACTACGTACTTCATTAGCCATTAAGGACTCAGTTCCGCGAGAACGTACCTCTAAATCACCACGAATATTTGGATCAAAGTCGAACTGCATGTTGTACGCAAACATAGCTTTGCCCATAGGCCCAAGCAAATAATCATCTACATTCTTAATTACAGTTTTAATACCACCTGCCGCCGCGTTCATCAGCATAGAGATGCCAGATGCCGTGCGGCCTACACCAGACACACCAGTTTGTCCGTGGGCGAATGAGGGGAAGCCTGTTGACTCGTCCGCAAGAACACGGGCCTTGTCAAACAACTGCAGATTCTCATTAGAGACATTAGGGAATTTAGTACCAAAGATTGCCTGTCCCGGTGCCCCACCTTGACGGCGGAATACTTTGCCCGGATATACTGACAGATCTTGTCCCGGTACAAGGTTCGTCTCATCTATCTCAATGAGTAAGTTCCCTGACAATACTGCATTGTCCACTGCCATACGCATAAAGCCGTTCATCAGTGTTTGAGTATCGTCCATGTTTTCTGCGATACCTACACCGAAGAATGAGTAAGGATTTAACTCATACGGAACTGCATAGTATGGTATATTGGCAGGCTTAAACGGATTAAGAACAGCGCGTAGAATGCGACCATTACAATACCAAATATTTGCTTGAACTTCCTCCAATTCACCTAAATTATCTGGAATATCGACATTGGCTTGCTCAAGCAATTCTTTATCAACTACACCCCAATACTCCAACACTTCAAAACGATCAATGTCATAGTCCGTTGTGTAATCGCGTAAATCATCTTCCCAATACTTTTTAATGTAACCTTCACCCAATGAAATAACTTGGTCAATTACATTGTCACGGAAGTATGGGCGTTTCTTTAAAGCACGTAACTGAGTACGAGACATTTTATGTCTTTCAATTACGTACTGTGCTTCATCCATGTTTGAAGCATCTGGATCTGGATAAAAATTCCAAACGGATACGTGTGAGGTAGTAGGCGCAGTCTTCACAACTGGATCGTAATCGCCATCTTCATTCCAGTTAGGATATTCTTTATCTACAACAAATGGACCTTTCATGATGCCAGTACCAAATAGTGGCATCTCAAAAGCAGTAGAGCGTAGCTGTTTAGACGCATTAGACTCGTCTAACTGATCCATAATCTTCTTTTCCATCTTTTTAGCCGCAACCATAGCGGGATGGAATGTAATAGATGTAGCAGTTAATCCGGGTCCAGTTTCTAAACCATCAACACCTGAAAGCTTATCTTCTAAAGGACCGAGTTGTAATGAATTACGTGTGGCACCTTTAGGTAGTTCTCTGCCGTCACCATCAAAGCCATAGATGTCCCGTGGACCGCTATCCGAAGGTTTCTTTGGGTCAAAATTAACTGAATCCTCTACGCCTTCAGGTAATGTTGTTGGTTCAACGGAAATAGGGAACTTGTTGTTTGCAAACAGTACGTCAATGATCTGACCATACGCCGCAAGAGTTTTTGTTTTAGTTACCTTAACGAACACACGAGATTTTTCAGCACTTGTAAACTGCACGTCAGGGCCGTAGATACCCCTGTAGTTTCTGTACGCCTGTAGCCAACGATCCTCGTCTTTGCGTCGAGTATCTTCTGATTTCTTATACTTTTCTAAGACGTGCCCTACGAGTTGAGAAAGGTTTGGATCTTCGTCAGAGTAATTTGTTACATCATCAAGAGTAATCTGTGCATCTGATTCAGCGTCGTAGATTTCATCTTCTTCCATGTTTAATATCCAAATGTGTTATCGGCAGGAACGTAGCTAGAAGTACGTTGATGAGAGGGATCATAGTCCCACATAGAGAATCGAGGACGACTCATTATACCATAACGCAGTGCGTCATATAAGTGGTCTTCAGATTTAGTATCAATATCTTCTGGATTCTTTTTATCCAAAGGAATAATAGGTAATTGTGCAACTAAGTTAGTGCACGTGTTAAAGAAAATAAGTCTAGGTTCTTCACTAAACTCATCTACTTGCAATCTTCTGTGTACTTCGTTTTTGCCAGATACGCGAGATCCTGCAGATCTGTCTGAAGGCCTCCAGCGACAACCTTTAAGGATCATCTGTTCTGCGAGAGATGGGCCAGTGTCACCTCGCTTGTGCCAGCAGGAGCTATCAAGAACACCGTATTTTATGTTGCCGTCATTTTGTTCAAGTTCAAGCACCATATCTGCGAGATCAGTTGCCAAAACTTTACTAACATATAACTCACGATAGACAATAAGCTGTTCGTCAGGTGATACAGCAATCCAAACAACAGCAGAGTAAGACCCATAGCCATAATCGCAAGCCCTAAATTTAACCCAATTACGAGGTATATCGAAAGGCTCAACCACATGTACTTGTCTATTGAATTCTGGAAAAGCCGCACCTTCTGCAACATCCCAATTACCCTCTAACAATTGTTTTCGTTGATGTTCGGGCAAAGACAAAAGCATTGCTTCATAGTCACCCTGATCATATAGATGTGGATTATCCATAAGCATGGCTGGAATGAACCTACGTTTGAATAGTGGTTCACCGGCCCGTGAGTGCCCTTTAGGGTACTCTAATCTTTTGCCTGTGTCAAGATCGGACGCCCAAAAAGATTTACCCGGAGGCGAAGGATCAATAAACATTTTCTTAACCCAAGCGTGTCCGGGACCGCCGGGGTTTGTAGTAGCTCGCATATACGTCGGTAAGTCTGGTGCTGTGCTACGTAAACGGGAACGCATGTAGTCCCATGCAAATGGCGTATGCCACTGCGTCAATTCGTCAAAGCCAATCCAACTAAACGCCTGTCCCTGATATCGGAGCACGTCATCATCTCTATCGAGATATGAGAACCATAGTCGAGCACCTGATGGCGCAGTCCATTGCATTTTTCTTTCTGACCACTTTATTCCCGGCCAAATCTTTGGATACATCTCCTGAGACTTCCACACAAGCTCTCTAAGCTCTTCATTTGTGTGTCGTAATAGTAACCCACTAAAGGCGCTATGACCCATGAATCTGAGCGGATCTGCGAGCATTGCATAAGACTTGCCACCGCCAGCGGCACCTCCATACAAGACCTCCCTTTCACCCGATGCTAGAAACTCAGTCTGAGGACCAGCATTAGGCTTAAATATTACATTATATTCCTCTTCAGGAACAATTGGGCCGAACTCAGGCTCTTCCTGCGGATTCTCCTTCACTTGAATCCGTGGTTGTTTTAAGGAGCGACTTCCTTGCTCCAAGCCTTGTGCGCTCGATTTCTTCCGCCTTGGTGATCGCCGTCTTGTACCTTTCGGCCCACTGGCGGAGAGTTGCGCTTCGTCTTTTGTTGGATTGCTCACTTTCTATTCGCTTCTTTAGTCCCATATGAGAAATGCTTCTACCTGTCTGCGTAGTGAGCCAGTTAGCAACTTCCCTGTAACTATATTGTTGCAAGTACTCTTTTGCTTTCTCCAGTGCCCTAAGTTCTCTAGGCACTGGTAATAACTGATTGTTATCGTCTAAGTCTTCTTTATAACCAAAAGGAATAGTACGAGCTATTCTTGGAATAGGCAAGAAGTCCTCATCTGTAATTATATTCTCAGGCTGTGGGAGTATCCATTTGCCTGCTGATCTATCAGTCGTCATCGTTTTCTGATTTCTTTGGTGGTAAAATCATTACACCGCCAGAAGCTTCTACTTGTAGTTTTTCTGATTTAACAATGCCAACACGGTCCATAACTTCTTTCGCCGCTTGCATTTTTTCTTTGATACCCAATTCAGTTGGGTCAATCATTGCACCAACCATAGACATTGCCGCACGTGGGGCATTTTGCGCTAGGTACAAATTAGTGCGCTCAAGAATCTCTTCCTTTAAAGATTGCACAATTTCAGATGTTGCTTGTGTTTCAGAATATCCTGCGAGCTTACGAGCTTCTACAAGAGAGCCTCGTGCTTCTTCAAACAGCACGTCAAGAAACTTCTGTTGTTTCTCTGTAAGCTTCCGTGACATTACGCCTTTCCTCTATTTCTATGTGGCTTAACTTTTTTTGCAACTTTTTTAGGCTGTGACACAAACTGTTTGCCTTTCTTTGTGCCAGCTCGCTTGGCTTTCGTAGTAGCGGCATACTCTTTGTCCGAAAGAGCCTTGATAGCTTTCTCCGGTAGATAACGCTCCCCCGTAGCTTTCGGGCCTTGAGTAGATGGCTTTCCACTCTTGGTACGCCACTTTTGCTTTGTCCAAGCTTTCAGGGACTTTTGACTCTTTGCAAGTGCCATTACGACTTATATCCTCCACCTGCGGCCTTGTATGCTTTGGCAAGCATCTGTGCTTTTCTGGCACTCCATTGACCCGGTGCGCCACCCTTTCCTCCAGCTTTAATCTGGTTGAAGAGGCGTTTGCGTAGTGTAGGTTTTGTGTAGTTTCCAGCCTCATTGACTTTGCTCTTAGTCTTTGGTTGTTTCTTAGCAATTGCCATAATTAACCTACGGGAATAAAGAATTCTTCTACAGTGCAGAAACAATGCACATCTGGTATGCCAGCACCTGCTGTATTACTTGTAGTAATTGATATGGTATCTCCGCTCTCAAGTACAATAAAAGAATGGCTAAACTGTATATACTCACCTGCAGATAAGTTCTTACCACCTAATATTGCGTAAGTAGTTGTTTGCGAAGCTCGATACCAGTCAATGGATATATCAGATGCGTTACTGCCTGCGTTAGTAATAAACAACAAGTTCATGTGAGACTTTGCGTTTAATGGGCAGGAGTACACGGTGACAGCAGTTCCGTCAGTTGTTACATCAACAATGGAAGACTTAGTACGTGTCTTTTGCTGGATAATCGCCATAGATTACTTTTTCTTCTTACGTGCCATTCCGCCGTACATCATATTAGTAGACTTTTGTGATGGCTTCATAGATGCGCCGCAGTTAACGTATCCACCTTTAGCGAATCCAGCTTCACGTAAAGACTTTTCAAATTCTTTCATACGATCATCTGCACCGGGATCACGATGCTTAGGACGCTTTTCTTTTGACGGCTTTCTGCTCTGCATACGCTTGCGCATTGCCATGTATTTTTCCCGCTCTTTAGGAGACAGTTTCTTAATTTCTTCGTCTGATAATTTAATACTTAATGGCATTACTTCTTTAACTCCGTAGTGTATTTCTTACCATTCCAAGTAAAAGTCTTGGCACCCTTCTTTCGGAAATGTGCAAAGGCTTCTTTGAAAGATACACCGCCTTTAGACACGCCCAAGTTGTAGTTCTTTGCTTTAGGAGCAGAAGCGTTTTTAGCTTTAGCCATTTGCTCCTTTAAACGCTTGGCATTTGCCGCCGCTTGACCTTTAGCCATTTCTTCGGCCATGCTACGCGACTCACCTTTGCCTACCCCAATTTGGCTAGGTGTTAACGCCGCACCAACACCAGTCAATGCTTTAGCTCCACGGCCAATACGAGACATTGTTTTAGCGGCTGTTTTAGCATTAGAAGTTGAAGTAGTACGCCTGTCTTCAGTACGCAAACCTGCATCACGCAAGGTTCTACGTGCTTTAGTAGCCTGTCTGCGATTAGGCGCTACTTTATCTGCTTGTGATCTACGCTTCTGTACAGCTTCACGACGGGTAGGCTTATTCTTTTGCTCAGCCTTCTTATTCTTATCGTCTTCCTCTTTAGAGATCATCATCTCACGAACCTGTGAAGGAATCTGCCTACGTGCTTGAGCTTGTCTACGAGTCACACGGTTTGGTGTAGTGCGTTTCTTCGCTTCTTTTGTAGACTTCTCTTTATTTTCCGCTTTACGTTCTGAGGATTTCTTTTCAGCGTCTTTCTCTTTCTTCTCAAGCTCTTTCTTGCTCAAGTTAAAGTTGTATGTCTTCTTCTGTTGGCCTCGTGTTGCCATCTTTAGTTAACTCCTTGGGTTCTTCTTACCGGCAGTCTTAGTTCTAGCATATGATCTATTTGCTGACGAAGACTTCACTGATAACTTTTTGTTATCCAGTGCATTTCCTCCAACATGATGGACATCTTTACCATCACCCTTTTTGACTAATCCTGCCTTAGCCATCTTTCTACGAGCGGCATTACGAGATGCTCTCTTTTTCTTTACAGAAGGCTTACTGTCGTATTTAGCTTCCTGTTTGTAATCTCTTTTGTATCCAGCAGATGACGGCATTACTTGCTACGCTTCTTCTTACAACCTAACTTGGCACAAGTCTTTGGTGAAGTACAACCAGAACAAGGCTTAAACTTATTGGCCGCTCCACCTCTGCTAAAAGATCCCATTTTTTCTTGGACCTTCTTTTCAAACTTTTTACGCGCTGGTTCTTTACTCTTAGCAAGTATCCTATTGATCGCCCTTAATTCTTCTTGAGATGCATTACTGAGAAGATCAGTCATTATCTCTACTTCACCAGCCCGCTCTTTTTTTGTCTTAGGCTTTCTAGTTTCTTTTACAGCTTGTCTAGAGCTGAAGGCACCTACTCTAGTTTTCTTTTTCATTGAGGGTGGGAGTTTATCTAGATCAACTTCTTTACGCTTTCTTGCCATTACCATTTTTCCTTATGGGACCAATATCGAGCGGATAGCTTCGATGGACTAGAATCTTGCGCATTATGTCTCGCATAATACGACTTCTTACGTGCCTTATCTTTAGCTGATGTAGGGGACTTACCTGCACCCTTAACACCCTGCTGACCGAAACGGATCAACTTATACGTGTCACCTTCTTTCGCCATAACGACATGAGACTTCTTCGGATGTGATGGAGTACGCTTAGCCTTATTAACGCCGCTAAGACCCAACTCCTTCATTTTGTTCTTCACTCTCTCTGGTATCACGCCAGCCAGCCTCTTTCATATATTCTTCAACTTGAGATAATGACAAAGACCGCCCAAAGCGGTCCTCTAGTGCTTCACGCACAAAGAACACATCTGAGTGCGGTATGTGTATAGTGCTTAAAGACACGTTATTTCTGATGCAGTCATACACGGCTTCGATTAAGCCTTCTTTACTACGCATAGTTATACTTCTAAATTTGTAATTGTCAAGTTATTAGTAGGGGATTTAGTAAGTAGTACAGAGTGTACCACTGGGGGTGTTTATTGGATTCTAGCACGAACCCCCTTGCTACGCAAGGATTCATTTACGAATGTACAGATACTTACATATAATATGTTCATTTAGAGTAAGCATTTGTAAGTGAGTTTTACAAGAATTTTTGAGGGCTTTTGTCTATGTGGCACATTATCTGTATGTCGCTACGCTCCGTAGTTATATGTATTACAGATTCTGTGTCAAGCTTTTTATGCTATCTGTACGATAGTCTTTATCAATGATGCACATAGTTTATCACAATATCTAAGCATCGTGTGTGTTATCACTTGACTATGGTGGTTTACAAGTGAAAATACTGATCTGTGTATATGTCTGTATACACTATCTACGTGACCCCCCGTGGCCCACGCGCCCCCTAACGCAAAATGTGCGCATATAGCCTGATTTCAGGGCAAAATGTGCAATATGTGCGCAACTACGGTCATTTTCGAGTGGTATAGTCAAATGATATCAAATCACTTGCACCCATTGATCCACTCAATGTACTGTAAATATATACACTGAAAGAATGTACAGTAATTGTGCATCTATTATGCGTCCATTGTGCAGTGCAACATACACCCACCCCCAATTGTGCAGTGCAACAAAACTACGGTCATTTTTCGTGCCAAGTTTATTGTGCAGTGCACCATGACATTTCATTGTGCAGTGCAACAATGGTGCAGTGCGGTAAGTGCTTGATTTATATAGCATAATAATCGTGCCAACAATTTTTGCCTACTTTAACTAATGCACCTAAGTGCTTGATTTCATTGATAAAAGTTTTAGATGCGAATCACTTGCAACACCACGATCTTTTTCTTGGAATACTACCCTACACGGATTCAATCACATGCCCGTGACGGGCCTTAGAATCGGTCTGCGTTTTTGGCCTGAACACACAATCCATACTGTATAAATTTACAGTACCCCGATCTGCTCCATTGTGCAGTGCACAAAAACTACGGTCATTGCAAATGCGAACGATTCGCATCTAACTACGGTCCCGCCTGTGCAAAATTTGTACAACATAAGTGCTTGATTTTATTGATAAAATTAATTTTGAACTATTTGAAACTCGCATAATTTGATATATAAGTTATTGTTTTCATTGAAGTTTTTTTATTACGCACCTGCAACATACGTATTATCCTTTAGTCTAACATCGGGAACTATCGGAAACTATAAACTGTCAAAGGGACATCGATGCACACAATTCGATGGCGAAAAAGACCGGGGAAAAGTAACTAGGCAAGGATGCCGAAAGCCCCCCGGCTAGGACTCTGAACCGAACCCCCTTCCTATCATGCGGGGGTTGCCGAAAGGCCAAGTGCGGGGGCATCAATGATGCGGGGTTGTCTTAGTGGTGCGAACCTATGGCAATCAACAGTCTGACTAGATAGGCGCGGGAGTCAGTATCCGCGATAGAAACACTGTCAGAATATATGCGGTAAAGCTTGAATGGCGGGGGCTAGTAGTGGACTCCCGATACTGTACACCCACCCTTTGGGGTCACGGCTACAGGCTTCAATCGGTCCGCATAGACAAGCGCAACCAATGAGGTTTGGCACCCTTGCCGGGTTGCGCGTTTAGTGTATGCACCTACCGGGTGCACTGATGATCGACAGTAATCGTGAAACACTAACTGACAAAGGAAAAGAACCATGTCAAATATTAATTTTGCGCTTGTATTATCTGAAATGATTTTAGCGGGTAGGATGTCACGCCAACACATTGCCATTTTCGATTGGTTAATGGGTAGCAGTGTTATCAATGGTGATCGTGATCGTGCGGGTGCCATTATCAGAGTGTTAGAAAATGATTTTGAAATCGAAGTTATTTACTTTTGAGAGGGCGCGATAATGAAATACATTTACACTTTGAGCGTCCCAAATGATGGCGGCATTTTTAAGCACTTCAAAACATTCACCCGCGCCAGTGTTGCGGCGGCGGATTTTGCGAAGTTCAACGGGCACACTATTGGCGAAATATTGCATGTGCCATCCGCCGATTCCACATCGTATTTATGCCCGAAAGGAAACGCGATTGTGACCATCAAAAAATACCCTCTTTATTAATCAAACCGGCCCCACGTGGGCCGATTGTCTGTACCTAATGCCGGTACACTGATGACCCCGTGGTTGGGGCTTTTGGATTGGGCACAATCGAAACAATCGAAAACTTTCATAAAGGAAATGAACCTATGAAAACTTTAACTGGTAAAAACTTGCAGAAACTCAAAACTTTACGTGGTCCAAAGCCTCGCGGTTTGGTCTTATATGTTGGCCCTTCAATGTTGGAACCGGGTGCAACTATTGCCGTTATCGCCACTCTCGAAACGTCAAACGTGAAGACCGGCGACATGGTCCAAGTGTGGATTATTCGCGTCGATATCAATCCCGTGGCCGCATCGAATGCCGGGATGGATTCCGCAATTTGTGGCACGTGCCCGCATCGGCATGTGACCGGGGGCGCTTGCTATGTGAATATCGGACAGGCACCCAATGCCGTTTATAAAGCTTTCATCGCGGGCAAATATCCCGAATATGATGCTGAAAAGCATGAACACTTTTTACGTGATCGCCGCATCCGTTTGGGTGCCTATGGTGATCCAGCCGCCGCACCATTTGAAATTATGGAATACCTCGCAAACGTGGGTACCGGGCACACTGGATACACCCACCAAACGCGCCACGCAAACTTTGATCCACGGTTCATCGATATTTGTATGGTGTCCGCCGATTCACCCAAACAAGCCGCGCAATGGCATGAAAAGGGTGCCCGCACTTTCCGGGTTGCGATGGAGGGTGACGCGATGTTCGACAATGAAATCGAATGCTTGTCTGATTCCATGGGTGCGCAATGCATTACATGTGGTTTGTGCGATGGTTCAAAACGCGATGCGAAAAATATCGTGATCACGGTACACGGTTCGCGTCAGTCTAAGTTTAAGACTGCAACACTAATTGACACAGTAGAGGTGGCATAAAATGACTATTTTAGATACAACAATTTTTGAGCAATCATCAATCATCCGCGCATTCATTGTGGATTCAGAAAAGCAGGGCTTCGGCCCTGCTATCGTGTGGGTTTATGGCAATGCTTCAACCAACAATTTTGCAAAATCTCTTTTCAATTACTTGCAGAAAAATGGGGGATTGAGTCTCAAACAATTGCAAGCGGCGATGACTAACACCAAACCCGTGACCGTAGATACCCGTTCTGACAATTTCCAGAAGTTATTCGCGGCATTCGCAAAGGCCCGCGAGGGTGCGAAACGTCCGCCGATATTCCGGGCAGGTGTCGATGGTGACACCCACGGCATCCGGTTGACCATGGCCGGACCTAATGCCCGCGCTGAGAATCAAGGGTGCCTGTACGTCACAGAAGACGCGCCATACGATGATCGTGAGTATCTAGGCAAGATCATGCCCGATGGCGGATTCAGGCCATCACAGGCCGCTACGGACCTGCAGAGACAGGCTGTCGATCTAGTGGCGGATGACCCGTGGCAAGCCGCTCTGACCTATGGCAGGGCCATGGGTAAGTGCTCATGCTGTGGGCGCACACTGACTGCCGGTAAATCTATCGAGGATGGTATCGGGCCAATTTGTAAGGATAAATGGGGGCTGTGACCCCCAAGGAGTGAGTAATGATAAAGCCAAGTGTATTGTGTGATTTTGTGGACTATGTCGAGTCATTCTATGGGGATGACGGCATCTATGATCTAGGGTTCAAGGTAACCCGTGAGCACGTGTGGAACGCTACGTCTGTGCATTTAATGCGCCTGACAGCATCGCGTGACACTTTTGAAGGCGACACCGTGGACCGCGAAATGGTCCGCGATATCATGATTAATCAGCACAAAGAAGGAGTGCAAGCATGAAAAAAATCACCATTCACGGTTGGGAAACCGGTAGACAGGTGCGGTTTGACAGGTTAGCAAACGGCAAATATTGGATACAAAACTTCTGGGGGTGTCAGGTGCGCATGCAAAAAAACACCAATCCTGTGGGGTTCGGTGACCAGTGGTTTGTCGAGGTCTATTTCAAAAAAGGTGATGGCGATAAAGACAGTGATTGGGTGTCCATGTCATCATTTCAACCAAGGATGCGCGATTGTGCGGACTATCTAGGGCGCATTGCCAATGCATCATTGGATGGTAAAGAGATCACGTTCCGCCACAGTGTCATGACTGATGGTGAGGGCATGTGGGCATGGCGATCACTTCGCACCCCATTCAAAACAGTTTTACAACCAACCCATAGGAGGGTACCCCGTGAGCTACAAAACTGATGAGCAGATTGAATCTGCAACCAATATGGAACTGTTCACGTGGATGGCGAATGCCATACAAACAACCACGTGCATAGGTCACACCAAAGGTGATCAAAACGAACGGTACGCGAGACGCTATCGTGACGTGCTGATCGCCCGTGGCGTATCTGTTCCGCCCATTAATTTGTTCGGTGAGGATGGTATCCGCGAGATGCTGTACGAACTGGGCCGATACAATGGTGAGGGTTCATTCTAGTCACCTGCCCATGCATCCATTGAGGATGGGTGCATGATCGGTCTGACTAGGCCGGTTATATTATCCAACATAAGGAAATGAACCTATGAAGAAAACTATCGACATGACTCCCACATGGGAGGCTAGCGCAATGATCTACGCAATGGTCTTGCAAAACCCGGACGCATCACCTGAGTCATTGAAGGATGCAACACTCGATCTTGTCCGACTCGCTGAGTGGATTGATGTAGCAGAAGATACATCACCCGCGCAGAAAGAATTCGTACTGGGCGCAATTGATGTGCTTATGGACCCGGATTCATCCATACGTAGAAAGTCGTCTGTGGAATGGCTACTGTCTGATCTAGGCAGACGACTTGATGAGAGACAGCGGGCACTACTTAGTCGCCCGGAAGTCGATTACGCTGAAGATATTCAGAAAATTATAACCGCTAAAGAGGATCTATAAATGACTACAGATATTGCGCAGTCAAATCGCGTATTCTCAATTGACTTCCTGTTCGCAGGACGTTCAAAGTTTTACGTGATAATGGAACAGGGTGACCCTACGTCATCGCATCTGTTCGGTTCCTTTG
>Ga0222718_10001736_pt1 | contig 20352 bp, 21 predicted proteins | sample C33_27DmetaG_FD_165045 | JGI IMG/M metagenome (GOLD analysis project Ga0222718, IMG submission 165045) | Estuarine water microbial communities from San Francisco Bay, California, United States - C33_27D | ecosystem: Environmental > Aquatic > Marine > Unclassified | place: USA: California... | reverse complement strand
TCGTGGTCGAGGTGGTAGGTGGTGTGGTGGGCGGCGTGGTCGACGTGCCGACCGTCGACTCATCGACCGGCTCGACCGCGCTCGTCACCGGAGCATCCGCGGCCTCGGCGACGGGGTCCGTGACATCACCCGACGAGCAGGAACTCACCACGAGCCCGGCGAGGAGCAGCAGAAGACGCCGTTCCATGCATCGAAACGCTATCGACGGCGTTCGCGACCGGCGGTTCACCGTCAGGCAGCAGGCTCTGGGGTCATGAACGCCACCGCGGTCCCGAGACCCGCGCGCCGGTCGACAGCCGCGATCCGCCGGCCCGGTTGGACCGCGTCGCGCGCGGGAGAAACCAGATCTCCTCCGGCAGCGACCACCTCATCGAGGTCAGGCACCGTCAGCACGAACCCCCACAGCGCGGTGGCGACGCCGGCGCGCTCCACCAACTCAAGAATCGTGCCCCCGGGTCCGAGACGGTGGAATCCCTGCCGCACGTCGGCCGTCTCCCGGATCCTCCTCAATCCCTCGCCAGTGAGCGCCTCGATGGCGGCTGAGGTGCGCTCGATTGAGTCGGTGGTGATGACGATGTGATCGACATACCCGAGTCCGCCGAGAGAGTGCCCCTCAACTTCTCCAGCGGGCGAGTACCCGACCGGAATGCCGTCGCAGGCCGCCGGACCTGACTCGGCGTCGAACACCCATCCGAGATGCTCCCCGGGCGGTTCAGGCCACACGAGGTCGGGGCCACGCAGACTGAGTCGCCCATCAGACGAGCGCAACCAATCGGGGACCAGCGAGTCCCAAGCATCCGGGGAGCCCGGAAGGGAGAGATGACTCAGCCGTGCGGTCACGGCCGTGACACGTCGAGCAGGAGACCGAGGGGCGGCGTCAGCCGCGACCCATGTTCGGGCGCTTGCCGTGGTTCGCCTTCGAGCGACGCAGGCGCGCCTTGCGCTTCTTGGTCTTCTTCGACATAGCCGCGGAGTCTACGGGGGTGTCCGTTGGTCGCAACCGGCTCGATCCAGGGGTGCGAATCATCGCCCGGAATAGTCCGGACGTGCTCGGCGTTGTTCTCCTCGCCGACTCACCCCCAGCCGGCCAAATCGAACGAAATCAACGTCAGGACATCGCTATGAGCACCACCGAACTCACACTCGACAACTTCGAGAGCACCGTCACCGCCGACGGCATCACCCTCGTCGACTTCTGGGCCGAGTGGTGTGGTCCCTGCAAGATGTTCGGCCCGATCTTCGAGGAAGCCGCAACGGAGAACCCCGACGTCACGTTCGCCAAGGTCAACACCGAGGCCGAACAGCAGCTCGCCGGATCGCTCGGCATCATGTCGATCCCGACGGTGATGATCTTCCGCGACGGCATCCAACTCTTCGCGCAGCCCGGCGCCCTGCCGAAGGGGGCGCTCGACGACCTCATCCGCCAGGTGCGCGAACTCGACATGGATGATGTTCGCGCTCAGCTCGCCGACGGCGACAACTCCCCCAGTTGACCCGTCGCGGCGTCGGGGCTCCCCCAGCCCCTTGACGCCGGACGCGATGTCGGCACCCCCCTCGACATCGCGTCACGCTGTCCGGGGTCGGGCACACCCCCCGCCCGACCCCGGCCGGCGGTAGCGTCTCCCGCCCATGGAGCGCTTCGGACTCGTCGGTCTTCCCAATGCTGGGAAGAGCTCGCTCTACAACGCGTTGACCGGTGGCGGCGCCCTCGCGGCCCCCTACGCCTTCGCCACCAAGGACCCGAACATCGGCGTCGCAAAGGTGCCCGATGAGCGTCTCGAGCGACTCGCGGCGATGTCATCGTCGAAGAACACCATCCACGCCGCAGTCGAGGTGGTCGACATCGGCGGGCTCGTGGAGGGCGCCTCCAAGGGCGAGGGACTCGGCAACAAATTCCTCGCCAATATCCGGGAGGTCGACGCGATCGTCTTCGTGCTTCGGGCCTTCGCCGACGACGACGTGCCCGGACCGTCCGACCCGCTCGAGCACCTCCGCGTGGTCGAGCTCGAGCTCGCCCTCGCCGACCTCGAGACCGTTGAGAAACGGCTTGCCGCCGTTGAGCGTCAGTCGAAACTCGACAAGAGCCTCGGCGACGAGCTCGACGCCCTCCGCGCGGCGGAGGCGGCACTGAGCGATGGCCGACCTCTCTACCGAGCGGGACTCAGCCCCGCGCACCGCGAGACCCTCGCTCCCCACTTTCTGCTGACCAATCGGCGTGTTCTCGCCGTAGTCAATGTCGGCGAGAACGAACTCGACGGGATCGCCGAAGCCGAGGCTCGCGTGGCGGCGGAGTTCAACGACGCCGGCGACAACGTCGAAGTGATCGGCATGTGCGTCCAGTTGGAGGCCGAGGCCGCCGCGATCTCCGATCCCGCCGAGCGAGCCGAGATGCTCGAGGGCTTCGGTCTCGGGGAGGGCGCGCTCTTCCGGATGGTGCGGTCGAGCTATCACTTGCTCGGCCTGCGCACCTACTTCACCACCGGCGAGAAGGAGAGCCGTGCCTGGACCTTCTACGAAGGCTCGACGGCACCGGTGTGCGCGGGACGCATCCACTCGGATTTCCAACGGGGATTCATCCGCGCTGAGGTCATCGCCTGGGACGAACTGCTCGAGCTCGGCTCGTGGAACGCCGCGAAGGACGTGGGTCGCCTCAGGGTGGAGGGCAAGGACTACGTCGCCCGCGATGGCGACGTGATGGAGTTCCGCTTCAACGTCTGACCGTTCGGCACCTGGAGACCGTCAGAGCGCCGTGCGCAGATGACACACTCTGGGCGTGGCCTGGCTGGTGAACGACGCCCGCGTGATGGCCTCGGCGGAACTCGCCGAGTCGCGCGTCGATCGTCGCCGCGGCCTCCTCGGACGCGATGACTTCGATGGAGCGCTCGTGTTGCGGCCCTGTCGATGGGTGCACACCGTCGGCATGCGGTTCGCGATCGACGTTGCCTACCTCGATCGCGACGGCGTGGTGATCAAGACCGCTCGAATGCAGCGACACCGCCTCGGCGTTCCCGTCCCGGCCGCGCGAACGGTCATCGAGGCGCAGGCCGGCGCGTTCGCTCGCTGGGGCCTCAGAGTGGGCGATGAGGTGGCGATCAGGAACGACGACCGGTGAGCGGCACGCTCCACCTCGTCTCGACCCCGATCGGCAACCTGTCGGATGTTTCGGCGCGCGCCGTCGAGGTCCTCGGCCGAGCTGACCTGATCTGCTGTGAGGACACCCGTCACAGCGGGCGCCTGCTCCAGCACCTCGGCATCGAGTCCCGTCGGCTCGCCGTGTGCAATGAGCACACCGAGCGGGACCTCGTCGAGGAGGTCGTCGACCTCCTCGCGAGCGGGCACTCGGTGGCGTTGATCAGCGATGCCGGCACACCGGCGCTCTCCGATCCGGGCGGTCGACTAGCAGCCGCCGTCGCCGACTCAGGACACCGCGTCGAGGCGGTTCCGGGGGCGAGCGCCCTGCTCGCCGCGTTAGTGGTCAGCGGTCTCGACACCTCGCGATTCGCCTTCGAGGGATTTCTCCCGCGATCGGGCCGTGATCGCGAGGAGCGACTCGCCGAGGTGGCGGCCAGCGCGGTGACGGTCGTGCTCTACGAGGCTCCCCACCGCTTGGAACGAACCCTCGACGACCTCCGCGAGGTGTGTGGGGGCGAGCGCCGGGTCTCGGTGTCTCGAGAGCTGACCAAGATGCACGAGGAGACCGTGCGCGGGAGCCTCGGCTCGATCGACATCGGATCGCCCCGCGGTGAGTACGTGATCGTTCTCGAGGGACGTCCGGCCGACGACACACCCGTCGACGAGTCGATGGTGCGCGATCTCCTCGAGCGCGAGCTCGCGGACGGCGCGACCCGACGCGATGCCGCGACCACGGTCGCCCGGCGACTCGGTGTTCCGAGGCGCACCGCCTACGATCTCGTTATCGCGATGGCGAAAGACTCTGGGACCGACGACGGGGGCACTCGGTGAGCGAGTACGTCCACGTCGCGTCCAGCGGGCCGAGCGCCGCGTTCTTCGACCTCGACCGGACGCTCATCAGCGGCTCCTCGGCGTTCACGCTCGCCCGAGCCGCCCAAGCCGCCCGGCTCATGCCGACCCGGGAACTGCTGCGCGACGCGGTCGGCGCAACGTTGTTCAAATTGCGCGGCGATCACGGCAACGACATCGCCGCTGAGGCGCGCGATCGGATCCTCGGATTCATCCGCGGTCAGCGCCGCGACGACCTCCAGTCGCTCAACGAGCGGGTCATCCCGACGCTCCTCGGCCGAATCAGACCGGAGGCCCGACGGCTGCTCGACATCCACCGGCACGCGAACCGCTCAACCTTCATCGTCTCGGCTGCCCCTCAGGAGATCGTGGAGCCGCTCGCGCTCTCCCTCGGCATGACCGGGGCGATCGGCACTCGCGGTGAAGTGCTCGACGGTGTCTACACCGGCGAGTTGGAGGGACCGTTCTGCTACGGCGAGGGAAAGGTGGAGGCGATCGAGCAGTTGGCCCGTTGGGACAACTTGGACCTCGCGCAGTGCTACGCCTACAGCGACTCCTCGAGCGATCTCCCGATGCTGTCGGCGGTCGGACACCCGGTCGTTGTCAACCCCGACGGGCGCCTGGAACGTCACGCCCGCCGCAGCGGCTGGCCGATCGTGCACTTCCGCCAGCGCTCGCGGACCGTGATCCGTCGCACCCTCGCGGCGCTCGCGACCTCATCGGTGGCCGCCGGCGCGTTCGCGGTCGGGCTGTCGGTGGGAGCTCGACGCGCCCGCCGAGTCGTGCCGGTGATCAGCCAGTTCAGCCGAGCGGCGTGAGCGCGAGCTGACGCGCCTGAGCGACGAGCCGACCGGCGGAGTCCCACACCTCGCCGTCCTCTTCGAACATCCCGTCGGCGATGAACCGGGACCGGAACACGCACGCGAGTGGGCCCGGGGCCGGGACACCTCGGATGTGCGCGGTGAGCCCCACCGTCGGCACCCAGAGCACCGGCAGTTCGGAGTTGAAGACGGGAGGAGGGAAGGCGTCGACGACGAGCAGCAGCGCGATCCGGTCGATCTCGGAGCCGTCGGCGAACTCGAACCATCCCTGCATCTCAGCGGTGCCGGTTGGGCGGCCCTCCCGGAACCCGGTGCACGCGGGGTCGAGTCGCATCGAGAACCGGGCGAAGATCGTCGGCATCGGCTGATCGGGCCCGGGGCGATCGACGACGCAGTCAGCGAAGTCGGGAAGCTGGGGCGGCGCGCCGGCGATGATCGAGGGAGCGGAGGGATCGCCGTGACCGAAGGCGCCGAGCAGCCTCACCACCTCTCGGCCCGTGGTGTCCGACACCATGGTCGCCGTGGCGGTCGCGATCATCCGGCCGATCTTGACCACCTCGACGGTGACCGTGTGGTGGCCAGGGAGTCCCGGCGACAGGTAGTGGGCGGTGACGGTGAGCGGGGGTCGACCGACCACCTGCTCCATCGCGCGCGCAGCGATCGCGAGCAGATATCCGCCGTTCGCGTTGCCGGCGATGTCCCAACCGTCGATCACCTCGCAGTCGAACACCGTCATGCCGGACGGGTCGATGTCTCCCCGAGCGACGACTGCGGTCGCACTGGCGAACTCCCCGGGCACGACGAGGACGCTATCCGGCGGCTGGGTAGCGTCGGGGAGGTGAGCCGCTTCTACGTGACCACACCGATCTATTACGTCAACGCGGAACCCCACCTCGGGCATGCCTACACGACGATCGTCGGCGACGCGCTCACCCGCTGGCACCGCCTCCTCGGTGACGATGTGCTCTACCTCACGGGAACCGACGAGCACGGACTGAAGATCCGCCAGGCCGCCGACGCCGCCGGCCTCTCCCCCAGGGAGTTCTGCGACTCGATCGCTCCGAAATTCGCCGAGGCGTGGGGTCGACTGGACATCGCCAACGACGACTTCATCCGCACCACGGAACCCCGCCACCACGCTGCCGTCACCGAGTTGCTCCAGCGCTGCTACGACGCGGGCGACATCGAACTCGACACGTACTCCGGCAAGTACTGCGTGGCCTGCGAGGAGTACTACACCGACGACGAACTGCTCGACGACGACCTCTGCCCGATCCACAAACGGCCGGTCGACCATTTCGAGGAGGAGAATTACTTCTTCCGCCTCAGCCGCTTCCAAGACCGCCTCCTCGACTGGTACGCAGCGCACCCCGGTGCGATCGTGCCGGAGTTTCGAGGCAACGAGGCACTCGGCCTCATCCGCGGTGGCCTCCGCGATTTCTCGGTGAGCAGGACCAGCCTCGACTGGGGAATCCGGCTCCCCTGGGATGACCGCCATGTCGCCTACGTGTGGTTCGACGCGCTCACCAACTACCTGTCGGCCACCGGCTTCGGCGATCCCTCCGTCGACTACACCGAGCGCTGGCCCGTCGATTACCACCTGATCGGCAAGGACATCATCCGCCATCACTGCGTCTACTGGCCCGCCATGCTGATGAGCGCCGGTGTCGAGTTGCCGAAAGGTTGGGCGGTCGGCGGTTGGCTGCTCGTCGACGGCGAGAAGATGGCCAAGAGCACCGGCAACGTGGTGAACCCGCTCGATCTCGTCGACACCGTCGGCGTCGACGGGTTCCGCTACTACGTGCTCGCCGAGACGTCCTACGGATCCGACGGCGACTTCTCCTACGACGGTCTCGTCGCTCGCTACAACTCCGATCTCGCGAACAACCTCGGCAACCTCGCCTCGCGGGTCGCGACCGTGGTCGGCAAGTCCTGCGGTGGTGTCGGACCCGCACCACGCGACGACTCCCCGCTCGCCGCCGCCGCGGAAGCCGCGGTCGCCGACACCTCGGCCGCATGGGAGGCGGTGACTCCCTCGCGCGCCCTCGAGGCGACGTGGTCGCTGATCCGGGCGACGAACGCCTTCCTTGAGGCCAACGAGCCCTGGAAGATGACCCCGGGAGCCGACCTCGACGCGGTGATGGGCGATGCCCTCGAGGCGTTGCGGATCGTCACCCTGCTCGCCTGGCCGGCCGTCCCGTCGACCGCGGACGCGATCTGGTCGCGCCTCGGTCTCAACGGATCGGTGGCGGATCGGCGACTGCCCGACGACGCCCGCTGGGGCGGCTATCCCGGTGGCGTGACCGTGACGAAGGGTGATCCACTCTTCCCGCGCATCCGGAGCTGATCCGAGTGTCGCGAAAGGTGGACGAGGTCGCGTCGGATGGCCTCCGATGGGCTGACTCGCACTGCCACGTCTACGACGAGCGCATCCCCGACGGCTCCGCCTCCGCGCTCGATCTCGCCCGAGCCGATGGTGTCGACACGTTCGTCGTGGTCGGATGCGATCGCGCCACGACGCTCTCCGCGCTTGAGGTGGCCGCGGCGCACCGCGACGTGTGGGCGACGGTCGGCTTGCACCCGCACGAGGCATCGCACGGAACCGACTCCGTCGTCGATCTCCTCGACTCGCCCGGCGTGGTCGCCGTCGGCGAGGCCGGGCTCGACTACCACTACGACCACTCCCCTCGCGGCACTCAGGCCGAGGCGTTCCGCACCCAGATCGCGTGGGCCAACGAACGCTCCTTGCCGTTGGTGATTCACACCCGCGAGGCCTGGGAAGAGACCTTCGAGATCCTCGATGCGGAGGGCATCCCCGAGCGGACGGTGTTCCACTGTTTCACCGGCGGGGTCGACGAGCTCGATGCCTGCATCAAGCGGGGCGCGATGGTGAGTTTCTCGGGCATCGTCACCTTCCCGAGCGCCACCGACCTCCGCGAGGCGGCCGTCAGATGCCCGCTCGAGTCGATGCTCATCGAGACCGACAGCCCCTATCTCGCCCCGGTTCCCCACCGGGGGCGCGCCAACCATCCGGCGCTCGTGGCCACCGTCGGCACCGCGATCGCCGACCTCCGTGATCTCGACCGCGCCGAGGTCGCAACCGCGACCCACGCCAACACCCGCCGATTCTTCGCCATCGACGATGTGGAGTCCCGATGGCCCTCGTGAGCGTCGACCCTGTCGTTCGTCAGCGACGGCGATTCGCCTTTGCCCTTGCGCTCACGGTGATCGCGGTCCCAGCGGCGGTGCTGCTCGACGGCGACGACCGACCGGACGACATGTCGACGGTGGTGACCGCGATCCCGGTTGACGAGACAGCGGAGACCGCCGACGCAACCGAGTCCGACGATCCGCTCGGTGTGCCCATTCCGGCCCACCTCGAGCGGCGGGTGACGATCGCGCCCCCCGAGGGAGCGTTCATCGCGATTCCCTCCGACGACGGCACCTACACCGGGCTCGCCTCGTTCACCTACGAGTCACCTGAGGAGGATCTCTGCTTCGCGCGAGGGGCCGAGATCGGCCGCTACGTGACGATCACCAACATCGAGAACAAGCGCTCGGTGTCATGCATCGTGACGCTGGTCGACCGCGCCGGCTTCCAGGAGGTCGAACTCCATCCGATCGCGTTCAGCCGGATCGCCGACCCGACCGACGCGCCGATCCGGGTGGAGTACCGCTGGTGACCCATTCGCGTCCCGCTCTGGCGGCGCTCCTCGAGGAGAGCGGTCTGGCTCCCCGTCGCGACCTCGGGCAGAACTTCGTGGTCGATCCCAACACGGTCCGTCGAATCGCCGAGCTCGCCGCGGTCGGCGCCGGTGACCATGTGGTCGAGGTGGGCGCAGGACTCGGCTCACTCACCCTTGCCCTCGCCGAGACCGGTGCCTCGGTGACCGCGGTCGAGGTGGATCGGGGTATCGCGACAGTGCTCCGGCGTCTCACCGACGGTGTCGAGGTGATCCGAGTCGTCGAGGGCGACGCGATGAACCTTGATTGGGAGTCGGTGCTCGACGGGGCCGACTCGTGGACCCTGGTCGCCAACCTTCCCTACAACATCGCCACCCCGCTGATCGTTGAGCTCCTCGCCGGGGTGCCGCGAATCTCGCGGATGCTCGTCATGGTGCAGCTCGAGGCGGCGGAGCGCTTCGCTGCCGGGCCGGGCTCAGGTCAATACGGGGCCGTGTCGGTGCGCATCGCCCATCGCGCCCGGGCGCGCATCGTCGGCCGCGTCCCACCCACGGTCTTCCTGCCTCGGCCGAACGTCGACTCGGCCCTTGTCGCTATCGAGCGTCACCCCGAGGTCCCCGTCATCGACGAGGGTGTGCTCGACGAGCTCCTCCGCGCCGGCTTTGGTCAACGTCGCAAGATGCTGCGCCGATCGCTCGCCGGCATCGCCTCGGTATCGCTGATCGAGGCGTCCGGTATCGATCCGACGGCGCGGCCGGAGACACTCGGACTCGAGCAGTGGTACGCGCTCACCGATGCGGTGGTGGCCTCGAGATGACTCGTCTGCTCGCCCACGCCAAGCTGACTCTGTCGCTCAGGGTGACGGGTCGTCGAGCCGACGGCTTCCACCTGATCGACGCCGAAATGGTCTCCCTCGATCTCGCTGATGAGCTCGAGATTGAGCCCGCCGAGCAGTCGTCGATCGAGGTGTCGGGACCCTTCGCCGTCGGTGTGCCAACCGACGAGACCAATCTCTGCCTGCGGGCCCTCGTTCTCGCCGGTCGCACAGCGCGCGTCAGGTTGCGCAAGTCGATCCCCCACGGCGGCGGCCTTGGCGGCGGTTCGGCGGACGCCGCGGCGGTACTCCGATGGGCCGAGTTCGATGACCTGACCGGGGCATCGCGTCTCGGCGCCGACATCCCGTTCTGCCTCGTCGGGGGCCGAGCGCGCGTGACCGGGATCGGCGAGATCGTCGAGCCGCAGCCTGACCGGCATCTCGATGTCACGCTCGTGATTCCGCCGCTGTCGTCGTCGACACCGGCGGTCTACGCGGCCTGGGACGCGCTGGGCGGTCCGACCGGTGAACGGCGCAACGATCTCGAGACAGCGGCGATCGCGGTCACCCCAGAACTCGCTGGGTGGCGGGACGCGATCCGAGAGCGCTGTGGGGCCGCTCCCGTGCTGGCCGGCAGTGGGGCCACCTGGTTCGTCGAGGGCCGACATGGCGACGCCCTCGCCGGTCTGACCGACGAGGGCGCTCGTGTGGTGGAGACGTCGACGCTCGGAGCGTGACGTCGCTTCGACGCGAGGTGCTACTTGCGGCGCTGGTGGCGCGTGCGCCTCAGCATCTTCTTGTGCTTCTTCTTCCGCATGCGCTTCCTGCGCTTCTTCACGAGCGAACCCATAGGGCGGGCACGCTACCGGCTGCGGCGGCGTTCCGAACGGGGTCGGGCGAATGCGCGTCGGCGGATACCGTGTGGTCGTCGGGGTGGCAGTCATCCCGTCGACCATCCGGGGTCGTCTAATTGGCAGGACAGCGGTTTTTGGTGCCGCGTGTAGGGGTTCGAGTCCTCTCCCCGGAACCACATGGACATCTCGGCCATCATCCTCGCGGCCGGTGTCGGGACCCGGATGAGGTCGCGCACCCCCAAACCCCTTCACCCGATCTGCGGCCGCCCCATGCTGTTGCACGTGGTCCACGCCCTCGAGGCGGTGCGGCCGAGCACGACCGTGGTCGTGGTGGGCCACGGCGGTGAGCTCGTCTCGGAGGAGGCGGAGCGTCTTGCGCCCGAGTGGGCGGGCATCCGCTTCGCCGAGCAGGTCCAGCAGAACGGCACTGGCGACGCGACCGCCGTTGGCATGACGCGACTCGACGGTGACGACTACGACGACGACTCGGTGGTGCTCGTGCTCCCCGGCGACACTCCCCTGCTTCGCTCCGAGACCCTCGCCGAACTGGTCCGCTCCCACGACGAGAACCGCAACGCGGCAACGGTGCTCACGAGCACGCTCGACGATCCGACGGGTTACGGGCGAGTGGTCCGCGCCAGTGACGGCCGGGTGCTCCGGGTCGTCGAGCAGCGCGACGCCAGCCCGGAGGAGCTCGACATCAAGGAGTGGAACACCGGTGTCTACGCCTTCCGCCGTGACCTCCTCGGGCCCGCGCTGCGGAACCTGAACGCCGACAACTCCCAGGGCGAGTACTACCTCACCGATGTGATCGCTCAGTTGGCCGACCTCGGCCATCGCGTCGGATGCGTACGGGCCCCGTCCGCCGAGACCCAAGGCGTGAACGACCGCTGGCAGCTCGCCCTCGCGGAACGCGAGATGCGAAACCGGACCAACCGCCACTGGTTGAGCGCGGGGGTCACCATGTTCGACCCGCGGCAGACCTTCCTCGACGTGACGGTCACGATCGGCACCGACGTGACTCTCTACCCGGGAACGATCCTGCGCGGGATGACCTCGATCGGAGACGGATCTCGGATCGGGCCCTTCACCCATCTCGACGACTGCGCCGTCGGCCGCGAGTGCGTGGTCGAGAACTCCGTCGGCGTCGGAGCGACGATCGGCGACGCAGCCCACGTCGGGCCCTTCGCTCATCTGCCCGCCGGCACGACGGTGCCTTCGGGCGGGGTGAGCGGCGCGTTCTACACTGCGTCTGACGACCGCTGATCGCGAGGCCCCACCCGGGGGAGGAGAGCAGACACTTGGAACCACTCGAGAAGGTCACCACGAAGAAGCTCGCGGTCTACAGCGGTCGGACCCATCCGACCCTCGCCGCGGAGGTGGCCTCCCATCTCGGGGTGTCGCTCGGCAACCCGAACATCGTCGAGTTCTCCAACGGTGAGATCCGCCCGCGATTCGCGGAGAGCGTGCGCGGCACCGACGTGTTCATCATGCAGAGCCACTACGGCATCGACGGTCGCTCGGTCAACGACTCGATCATGGAGCAGTTGACGATGATCGACGCCGCGGAGCGAGCCTCGGCGAAGCGCATCACCGCGGTCTGCCCGTTCTACGGATACGCCCGCCAGGACCGCAAGGCCGAGGGTCGCGAGCCGATCACGGCCCGCCTCGTCGCCGACATGTTCCGGCTGGCCGGAGCGAACCGCCTGATCTCGATCGACCTGCACTCCGGCCAGATCCAGGGGTTCTTCGACGGGCCGGTCGACCACCTCACCGCCGGTCCGGTGCTCGAGGCCTACATCAGGGCCCAGGCTCCCGATGCTCCGGTCATCGTCTCCCCCGACTCGGGCCGCATCAAGGTGGCCGAGCGAATGGCCCAGCACCTGCACGACTGCGAGGCCGACATCGCCTTCATCTATAAGCGTCGCCCGAAGGGTCAGGCGAACGTGGTGGAGGCCAAGGAGGTCATCGGCGACGTGGCCGGCCGGCTCTGCATCCTGACCGACGACATGATCGACACCGGTGGAACCATCGTCTCGGCAGCCGAGATCCTGCTCGCCCGCGGGGCGACCGAGGTGTGGGCCATGGCCACCCACGGGGTGCTGTCGGGTCCCGCGGTGGATCGATTGAAGAACTCACCGATCTCGCGGGTGGTGCTGACCAACACGCTCCCGCTCCCCGAGGAGAAGCAACTCCCTCAGATCGAGGTGCTGTCGATCGCCCCGCTCATCGCCGAGGCGCTCTCAGCGGTGTTCGATGACACCAGCGTCAGCGAGATCTTCGCTGGCGAGAACTACGCCTGAGCCCCGCCTCGCGCGGGTGTTGCCCCGCCCGTCCGCCGATAGCCTCGGCCGGTGCCGCATCGGGCCCGTCCCGACCGAACCTTCACCGAGGCGCACATGTCCAGCAACGTTCTCATCGCCGAAACCGGTCGCCAGACCGGCAGCCCGTCCTCCCGCCGGCTCCGCCGCGAGGACCGCATCCCCGCCGTCGTCTACGGCCTCGGGATGACCCCGATCAGCATCTCGGTGAACCGCCGCGATCTTCGCGCCGCCCTGGCGGGCCCCTCGGGCGTCAACACCGTGCTCGATCTGACCGTTGAGGGCAACGTCTACCCGGCGATCGTCAAGGAGATGCAGCGCCACCCGGTACGCCGCACCGTGAGCCACATCGACTTCCTCCAGGTGAATCTCGACGTCGAGATTGTCGTCAGCGTTCCCGTCCACCTGAACGGTGAGGCGAAGGAAGTCGCGCTGCATAACGGTCTCGTCGATCTGCAGATGACCGAGCTTCAGGTCCGCACCACGCCGAGGACCATCCCCGACTCGTTCGAGATCGACATCTCCGAGATGACTATCGATGACGTCATCACCGTCGGCCAGATCGCCGTTCCCGCTGGATGCTCCTTCGTTCACGAGGACGATCAGCCGGTCGTCACGGTGACGATCCTGCGCACCGCTGTCGAGGAGGAGCCGGCTGCCGAGGAGGGCGAGGATGGCGAAGCCACCGTGTCCGAGGGCGAAGCCTCTGACGACGCCTCCGCCGAGGCCTCGGGCGACGACTCCGAGTGATCGCCCGCTGAGCGCGGCGATCGCGAGCTGAGCCGATGTTCGCCAGAATCCGCGGCGGCGACGCCTCGGGAAGTTTCGACTGGCTCATTCTCGGCCTCGGCAATCCGGGTCGCCGCTACGAGCGAACCCGTCACAACGTCGGTGAGGAGGCGGTCCGACTGCTCGCGGAGCGTCTCGGCGACACCCTTCGCACCGGGAAGAATGACGCCGCGGTCGCGGAGACCCGAATCGACGAAACGCGGGTCGTTCTCGCCGTTCCGCTCACCTTCATGAACGAGTCCGGTCGCGCCGCCGCCTCGCTGGTGAAGCGATTCAAGTTCGCCGACCCCGAGCGGATCATCGTGGTCCATGACGAACTCGATTTGGAGCCCGGTGTTGTGCGGGTGAAGGCCGGAGGTGGCCTGGCCGGCCACAACGGTCTGCGAAGCATCACCTCGGCGCTCTCCACCCAGGACTACCTGCGGATCCGTATCGGTGTCGGCAAACCTCCATCGGCGGCGCGGGGCGCCGATCATGTGCTGTCGCGCATCCCCGCTCGCGAGCGAGAAGTGCTCGATGTGTCGGTGGAGATCGCGGCCGACGCGATCAGTTCGATCGTCACGCGGGGTGCCGCCGAGACGATGCAGGACATCAACTCGCGATGACCGAGGCTCCACTCGGGTCGCTGGTCGGCCTTCTCCGAGACGAGCCGGCGGTCATGGGGGCCCTCGGTGACCCATCGGCGCGGATCGCGGTCGCCGAGGTGGCCCGTCCGGTGTCGATCGCGGCGCTGGCGCGCCTGTCCGAGCGACGACCACTCGTGGTGGCGTGCGCGACGGGCACCGACGCCGCTCGCCTGCACGACGATCTCTGCCAGTTGCTTCCCTCGGAGTCGGTGGCCCTCTTCCCAGCGTGGGAGACCCTCCCGTTCGAACGGGTCTCCCCGGCGATCGAGACGATGGGGCGCCGCCTCGAGGTGCTCTGGCGCCTCCGTCGTGCCGATGACTGCCCCCGGGTGATCGTGGCCGGGGTGCGGGCGCTGCTGCAGCGTCTCGGACCGGGCGCCGACAAGGTGTCAGCGCTCAAGGTGGCCCACGGAGATGTCATCGACCCTGAGGCGATCGTCCGCGATCTCGTCGCCGCGGGCTACCGCCGCGAGGAGTTGGTCGAGCACCGCGGCGAGTTCGCCCGCCGCGGCGCGATCATCGATGTGTTCCCCTCCACGGCCGACCGACCTGTGCGCATCGACCTGTGGGGCGACGAGGTCGACCGGCTGACCGAGTTCGGGGTGAATGACCAGCGCTCGATCACCGACGTCCCCACGGTACGAATCTTCCCCGCGCGCGAGTTGACCCCGGATGCCGGTGTGCGGGAGCGCGCTTCATCACTCGTGGCGAGCGATCCGTGGGGCCGCGAGCAATGGGAGCGACTCGCCGAGGGCACCCACTTCGATGGGATGGAGTCGTGGCTGCCCTGGCTCGTCGACTCGGATCTCCTCATCACCGATCTGCTTCCCGAGTCCGCCCGTGTGCTCCTCGTCGAGCCGCGCCGGATGCGCGATCGGGCCGCGGACCTGATCGCGGAAGAGGACGACCTGGCCCGCACCCTCGCCCAGACCTGGGCTCGCGATCCGGAGGTGTCCTTCCCGCGGCTCCACGTGGATCCTGATCGCCTCCTCGCTGGCTCGGGTGCCTTCTGGACGATGGACTCGGCTCCCGAATCGCCCGACACACCCATCGTCGAGTCGTCGGGTTGGGGTCCGGTGGGCGGCGACGTCGCGGGGTTGGCAAACCGTGTTCGCGACCTGATCGCCAGTGGCACCCGGGTGGTGATAGCGGCCGATGGTGACGGTTCAGCGAACCGGATCACCGAGTCGTTCCTCGAGCACGGCCTCGAGTTGGCTCGCGCGACCTCCTCGACCGATTTGTCGATACCCGGCGGCTATGTCGCCGTCGCCCCCATCCATCGGGGCTGGCACCTACCTCGGGCGAAGGTCGCGGTGATCTGCGAGGCCGATCTCACCGGTCGCCGGCGAGCTCATCGTCGCCCACGGCAGCGCACCGCCACCACCACCTTCGAGGGTCTCCGACCCGGGAGCTACGTGGTCCACGAGCATCACGGGGTCGGTCGCTACGAGGGGATGGTCACTCGGGCGATCGGCGGGGCCGAGCGCGACTACCTGCTCCTCGCCTACAAGGGCGCCGACAAGCTGTATGTGCCCTCCGATCAGATTGGCTCGCTCCGCCCCTACATCGGTGGGGAGACGCCGACCCTGCACCGGCTCGGAGGCAGCGACTTCGCGGCCTCGAAGACGCGTGTCCGCTCCGCGGTTCGCGAGATCGCCCAGGAGCTCGTCGTGCTCTACCAACGCCGCGTGTCCACCGAGGGTCACGCCTTCGGGCCGGACACTCCCTGGCAGGCGGAGATGGAATCGGCCTTCCCCTATGTGGAGACCCCTGATCAGCGGCGGGCGATCGACGAGGTGAAGGCCGATATGGAGCGGGCGATGCCGATGGACCGCCTCGTGTGCGGCGATGTCGGCTTCGGCAAGACCGAGGTGGCGATCCGGGCCGCCTTCAAGGCGATCCAGGGTGGCAAGCAGGTGGCGGTGCTCGCCCCGACCACGCTGCTCGCCACACAGCACGGGGCGACGTTCGCCGATCGGTTCTCGGGCTACCCGATCCGAGTGGAGGTGCTCTCGCGCTTCCTCACCCGTGCTGAGGCAGACCGGGTGGTGGCCGGTCTCGCCACCGGGGAGATCGACTGCGTGATCGGCACCCATCGCCTGCTGACGGGCGACGTCGCCTTCAAGGATCTCGGTCTGCTCGTGGTCGACGAGGAGCAGCGGTTCGGGGTGACCCACAAGGAAGCCATCAAGCAGCTAGCGACCTCGGTCGACGTGATCACCATGTCGGCTACCCCGATCCCCCGCACCCTCGAAATGTCGCTCGTCGGTATCCGAGATCTGTCGTTGCTGCAAACCCCACCGGCGGACCGACAGCCGATCCTGACCTTCGTCGGCGAGTACGACGAGCGAGTCGCGGTGGAGGCGATCCGACGCGAACTGCTCCGCGAGGGCCAGGTGTTCTGGGTGCACAACCGAGTCAAGTCGATCGAAGGCGCGGCAGCCCGCTTGCGCGAGCTCGTACCTGAAGCCCGTATCGCGGTCGCCCACGGACAGATGGACGAGGGAACTCTCGAGCAGGTCGTGGTCGACTTCTGGGAAGGGCACTACGACGTTCTGGTATGCACGACGATCATCGAGTCGGGAATCGATATGCCGACGGTGAACACCCTGGTGGTCGAGCGCTCCGACCTGCTCGGTCTTGGACAGATGCACCAGTTGCGCGGCCGGGTGGGGCGCAGTGGTCAACGGGCCTACGCCTATCTCTTCCATCCGCGGGAACGCACGCTGAGCGAGGAGGCCTACGAGCGGCTCCGAACGATCGGCGAGTCCACCGATCTCGGATCCGGCTTCCGGATCGCCATGCGCGATCTGGAGATCCGCGGCGCCGGGAACCTCCTCGGCGAGTCACAGTCCGGGCACATCGCCGCGGTCGGCTACGACCTCTACTGCCAGATGGTCACCGAAGCGGTGGCCGAGATGAAGGGGGAACCGCCGCCGACCCCACCGTCGGTGTCGCTCGACATCCCGACCGATGCGTTCCTGCCGGGCGACTATGTCGCCAAGGAGGAGTTGAGGCTCGAGGCCTATCGACGGCTCGCCCAGGTCACCACCGCCGAGGAGGTGGCCGACATCCGCGCCGAGTGGGAGGACCGCTACGGCCCCGTTCCGGCCGAGGCGGAGATGTTGTTGACGATCGGTGAGTTGCGCGCCGAGTGCATCCGTTGCGGGATCACCGAGTTGCAGGTGACGGGCGATCGTCAGCGCGGGCGTCAGGCCCGGTTGAGCGGTGTCGAGTTGAAGGCGAGCGAGTCGATGCGGCTTCGTCGTCTTGCCCGCAATGCGATCGTCAAGGAGCAGCAGCGTCAGCTGGTCGTGCCACTCCCCCGCGATGTCGCGCCGCCGGTGCACCTGGTGGGGTTGCTCCGCGAGTTGATCACGACGGCCTGACGCTCGGCGTTCGTTGGCCGTCAGTGCAGATAGAGGTTGCGCAACCCAAGGCCCATCACGAACCACGACCCAAGCCCGTAGAGCAGCCACTGCCGATCGCGGATGAATGGGCTCGACCGGTAGCTGTAGAGGATGCCGACGGCGATGATGGTCGAGAAGCCGTAGAGGGCGTGCATATCGTCGAGCTCGAGCTCCATGCGGTTGACGATCAACACGCCGAGCACGGCCTGCGTGAACACGGTCGCCTGCACCACGACCGTGGTGGGCCAGATGGCTCGGTGGCGGAGCCGCGGTGCCATCTGGGCCGCGTTGAACCAAAGGCCGAGAGCGGCGTTCGACCAGATGAGTACCCAGGCGTTGAGGTCGTGCCATTCGAGAAGGGTCATCCGGTGCACCCGCTGCCACCGATGATGACGAGCACATAGTCGTCATCGTCGATACCGGTACTGAGGCCTCTGAGCGTCGGACCGATGTAGAAGCTCGGCGGGATGTCGAGATCGGCGTCGCCTTCGTCGACGGCGATCGACCCGAACTCCGAGCGCAGGCCGTCGAGCTGGTCGCCGAGGGTGACTCCCCCGGCGGTGCGCAGCCCGAGGGGCTCATCGCCGAGGCGGTCGATGAGACCGTAGGTCCACGAGATGAGATGGGTTCTGCCGGTGGCGATGTCGGACTCGTCGCCGAACATGACCGACAGCACCCCCCATTCGACGCGGCGGACGGTGGTGCCGCGACAGAGGTAGAACTCGAGGGGATCCACCCAGCCGCTGTCGTCGGTCGGCGCGCCGAGGATCGATGAGATGTAGTTGACGGAGGTGTCCGGATCGGCGCCGAGCAGCGCGCCCCCGATGCCGTCGGGCCCGAGGATCAACTCGTCGACGCCGAGTGGCGGCGGAATGGTCGTGGTCGGAGGAAGGGTGGTCGTGATGGTCGTGCTCGTGGTGGCGGCCGGCTCATCGGGGCTCGCATCGGCGATGTCGTTGGCCATCGCTTCAGCCGTGGACGCGTCGGTCGCCGTTGGTGTCTCGGGGCTGCCCGCGACCGGTGGGAGCGGTTCGGCGTCGCCATCGAGGTAGGCGCAGCCCGTCACGGCGGCCGTGGCGAAAGCGATGGCGATGGCGATGACACGTCGGGGCCCGGTCACTGCCAGAGCATGCCACCGCTCCGGCCGGCGACGTCGGCACGACGCGAGATCACGCCATCAGCGGATGAGCGTGTCGGCCTCCCGACCGCGGGCGACGAGCCGTGCGGTTCGGGTGACCGGTTCGATCTCGACGGTGGTAACCGACGTGTTATCGAGCCGATCGATCACGAGCCGGTCGTCGCCGAGGCAATGTCCGATGACGGCGTTGATGGCGATGAAGTGGGAGAAGACGACGGTGTCCCCGGTGGATCCGAGGACCGCCTCGACCACGCCGTCGCGGTACTCGGTGTATCGGTCACCGAGTTCGGTCCAGGTACCGCTCATCGCTCGGCGAAGCCACGTGACGCGGTCAGCCATCTCGATCCCCTCCGGAGACGGGATCTCGGCCACCCGTGCTTCGACGAGCGCCTCGACACCTCGCCGATCGGAGAACGCCGCGGCGGTCTCACGGCACCGACGAAGTGGACTCGTCCACACCGCCGATCCGGCGGACACCGTCCCGTCGAGCGACGTGGCGACCACCTCGGCCTGCTCGCGCCCGAGATCGTCGAGTCCCGGATCGGGGTCGGCATCCCAGCCGGCGGTGGCTCGACCGTGTCGAACGAGACGGACCGTGTGGGTCACGCCTGCCGGGCCGCCCCGGAGTCGATCAAGGCATCGACCCGATCGGGGGCGATCCCCCAGTCGAGGAGGGTCTCGCGGGTGTGTTGCCCGGGGTGCGCGGGGGGCGAGGACACTTCGGGAGCGGTTCGCGAGAATCTGGGGGCGGGCGCCGGCTGGCGGAGTCCGGCGACCTCGGTGAAGGTGCCACGAGCGACATTGTGCGGGTGCTCAGCCGCCTCGGCCATCGTCAGCACCGGCGCGAAGCACACATCGGTGTGCTCGAGCAGCGCGCACCATTCGTCTCGCGTGCGCCGGAGGAAAATGTCGGTGAGGCGCCGTTTCAGATCAGGCCATGCGGCCCTGTCCATCTGCCGCGCGAAGTCGGGATCCTCGGTGAGTTCGAGGCGCTCGAGGAGTTCGGCGTAGAACTGCGGCTCGATCGACCCGATGGAGATGTAGGTGCCGTCGGAGCACTCGTAGACGTCGTAGAAGTGCGCCCCGGTGTCGAGGAGGTTGGTGCCTCTGGAGTCGGGGTCGTGTACCCCCATCGCGGAGAACGCCCAGAACATCGACATGAGCACGGCCGCGCCGTCAACCATGGCGGCGTCGATCACCTGACCCACGCCGGATCGGGAGGCCTCCAACAGTCCGCACACCACGCCGTAGGCGAGGAGCATTCCTCCCCCACCGAAGTCACCGACCATGTTGAGTGGTGGGACGGGACCGGTATCCGCTCGGCCCATGTGGGCGAGCGAGCCGGCGAGAGCGATGTAGTTGATGTCGTGCCCGGCGGACTGGGCGTAGGGGCCGTCTTGGCCCCATCCGGTCATCCGGCCGAATACGAGCCGGGGGTTGCGCTCCGCGCAGACCTCGGGGCCGATACCGAGGCGCTCCATGACCCCGGGGCGAAACCCCTCGATGAGTGCGTCGGCCTCGCCAACGAGGTCGAGGAGGGTGGCGACTCCGTCGGGGTGCTTCAGGTCGAGGGCGATGTTGCGACGGCCGCGTTGGAGCACGTCGAGGCCGGGGTCGGTTGCGATGCCGCGGACGGCCGCGGCGCGATCGACCCGGATCACGTCGGCCCCCATATCCGCGAGCATCATCGCCGCGAACGGGCCGGGCCCGATCCCCGCGATCTCGATGATCCGCACTCCCTTAAGTGGTCCCGCCATGTCAGTCCTCCGGATGTCTCGTACGGCCGTCTCGTGTTAGCGGTTGCGATCGCCGTGGGCAATCACGGCGTCGACGATCCGTGGCCAAAGTGGCACGGGCAGATCGTGGCCCATGTCATCGAGCATGAGCAGTTCCGCCCTGGGGGTGATCTCGGCG
>Ga0222718_10001735_pt1 | contig 20359 bp, 20 predicted proteins | sample C33_27DmetaG_FD_165045 | JGI IMG/M metagenome (GOLD analysis project Ga0222718, IMG submission 165045) | Estuarine water microbial communities from San Francisco Bay, California, United States - C33_27D | ecosystem: Environmental > Aquatic > Marine > Unclassified | place: USA: California... | reverse complement strand
CCTCTGCTTTGAATGAAAATTCTGAGGAAGTGTCTGAGAAGAAGACAACTATGGAGTCTAAGACACAATCCAATATGAATATTGTTCTGATGAACAAACTCACAGAAACCCTCAAGGGTATCTTCAATACTTCTCTTAAGGCAAAATATGCTGAGAAGGTCAATGAGGTCCTTGATAACTTGGAGACACAGGGTAAAATTATCCAAGTTATCAAAGAGATTCTTCCCAAGTCTTCGGTTTCTTCTTCCAATGCTAAGAAACCGAGGAAGAAGAGGAAGAAGAAGGATCCGAACAAGCCCAAGGGTGCTAAGACCAACTATATTCTTTTCTGCATGGACGAGCGGAAAAAAGTCAAGAACGCCAATCCTGACATGAAGACGGTTGATATTAGCAGGGAGTTGGGCAAGCGTTGGAAAACGCTTGATGAAAAATCTAAGGCGTATTACAAGGAGAAACAGGCGGAAGACAAGCTCAGATACCAGGAAGAAATGAAGAACTACACTCCTAGTTCAGAGTATTCCGAATCTGAATCTGCCTCAGAATCAAAGACGTCGAAGAGGAAGGGTGGTAAACGGGCAACTTCTGCCTACCAATTCTTTTGCAAAGAGTACCGGGAAGTTTTGAAGAAGACTCGCCCTAATATGAGTGCTCAGGAACGCAATAGGGAACTCGGTAGGGTATGGCGTGAGGAAGTTAAGGTGGATAAGGAGAAGGCAGCTCCTTATATAGAGAAGGCAGAGGAGGCTAAGAAAGAACTTCAGAAAATGAAGGATTCTGAGTCTGAGTCTGAGTCTGAGTCTAAGACCTCTCTAGAAGAATCTTCAAGCGCGGCTTCTACTCCTAAGCCGAAAAAGAAGCCGAAAAAGAAGAAGTCGGATAAAAAATCTAAGGCTAAAAAATCGGCAAAGGGATTTCTTCTCTTTTGTCAAGATAACCGAGATGATTTTGATGAAGACATGCCTGCTAGTGAGCAAACCGCAGAACTCACTAAGATGTGGAAAGAGCTTGATGATAGCGAGAAGAGCGATTATATCACCCAAGCTGCTGAATTTGGACTATGAGTAAAGAGTGAGTAGGGGTTGGGTGGGGAGTATAGGGTTGGGTGGGTACATGAATAAAATAATGAGTACATGGGCGTAACTGGAAGATACCCTTGAAAGGGGGCGTCCAAAGACCGAGAGAGTGGATATGATGCTAAGTGGGCTCAGACCGAGAGAGTGGATATGATTCTAAGTGGGCTCAGACCGAGAGAGTGGATATGATTCTAAGTGGGCTCAGACCGAGAGAGTGGATATGATTCTAAGTGGGCTCAAGACCGAGAGTAATAAATAGACCAAAGTGTCCGCCTTAGCCCTGTTCATACAATATTGTATGGATGGGGCTAAAGTGCGTTAAAATTGAATATTATTTAAAAATTTCATATAAATAAATAAATATGACCTTGTCGAATACTTTAACCCAGAATATGAAGAAATGTCCTTTTTTCCCGATTCCGAAACTCCGAAGACATACTCATTCTTATTGCACTAAATGTGGTATTTCCAAAGAGTACTATAGTGAATCTATATGTTCTGAATGTGGTAATACCACATTTAGTGATATGGATTGGAACACGCGAATTCCGACAAGTAAAAAAGATTACGATAAATGGAAGAAGAATGTCCCTAATCATAGTATAGTGTTTGAGAATATGGTGGTTCAAAGTAAAACCGATTTTTTAGACGACTTTGACGATTCTATCACAATGGCTAATTTATTTGGTCATAAATAAAGAAGATAATGTGTGATGATTATATGTTTCTAAAGCGCATCGATATCGTTAATTAGTATAGTCAAGTTGGCATATGCGTGCATATGAATCTCCTGCTAATGGCTACTACTTTCTAAATGATTGATAGGCGATTTACCCATTTTACCATATTATTATATATTATCTTCTTTATCCCAAGTCCAGGATATGAGAATATCCTGGCCGCCTTAGCCCTGCTCATGCCTTATGGTGTGGGTGGGGCTAAAGTGCGTTAATTATGCATTTATAATTTTTAAAAATTGATTTTTAAAAATTGTTTTCGTATAAATTATAAGATATGATTTCTCACGTTCAAAAAAAGAATATGAAAAGAGAGGAATGTCAGATATGTATTTCGTCTATACTTTCCCCTCTTATGATCACATGTAAATATTGCCAATTCAAGGCGTGTGAAACATGTGTTTGCACATTTCTCATGGAAATAGAAGATGATCGTCCTCGGTGCATGAATCCTGAATGTAAGAAAGTCTGGTCTTGGGATTTTTTAGCCACAAATACTAGGACTTGTTTTCATAATATGAAGTACCGAGAAAGACGAGCTTATCTTTTATTCCAACGAGAAAAAGCTCTTTTACCTGGTACCCAAAACTTGGTTGAAAGAGAAAAAACTCGTATAAAAAACAATCGTCAGATACTTTCTCTTCAAGAGGAGATAGACATGTTTCGACATATAATAAGACAGAAAAGACGAGAGATAAATAATCTACGCTTTCAGGTGGACGATTTAGAAAATTCTGAAATAAAATCTCCTAAAATTTTTAACATGGCTTGCACTGTTACTGATTGCAGAGGTTTTCTTTCATCCTCATGGAAGTGTGGAACCTGTGATACTCATGTATGTAAGCATTGCCATGTTCCAAAAGCTGGTCATAATGATCCTGATCATAAATGTGACGAAAACTTGGTTAAAACTCTTAAAATACTGAAGAAAGATACCAAACCATGTCCTTCTTGTAAAACGGGTATTTACAAGATAAATGGGTGTTTTGGTCACGACACTCCAATTTTGTTATGGAATGGAGAAACAAAAATGGTTCAAAATATAGACACTGGAGATGAGTTGATTGGTGATGACGGTACTAAAAGAACAGTACTGGGACTCGTGGATGGAAAAGATAAAATGTATAGAGTTAAGCAAAATAAAGGCGATGATTATGTAGTAAATAGTAAACATACTCTTGTACTTAAATTTACAGGAAGTAAGAATATATATTGGAACAAATCAGGATACTGGAAAATGAATTGGTTCGATAAAGGCAGTAAATCTAAGTCTGTCCGGGTGGAAAAAGACAAGACTAAGGAAGATGCCTATAATGAAATAAAGAATTTTACCCAGAAATTAGAAGTTAGTGATCCTGTTCTGATCACTGTTGAAGAATACATGAAATTACCAAAGTCTACCAAAAAAAAACTTTTTGGATACAAGACTGAGGGAGTATTGTGGGAACATAAAGATGTCGAATTGGATCCTTATATTCTAGGAAGCTGGCTTGGGGATGGTTATAGTAATGGAACAGGTTTTTGTTCTAATGATACAGAGATAGTTGAAAAATGGATCAAGTGGGCAAATAAAAATGACTGTCAAGTAATTGACTTGAAACAAAAATATAGATATTATGTTAGGAAAAATAAAGAATTCAAAGGTAAAACTAATCCTTTCAAAAATAAATTAAGAAAATATAATTTGATTAATAATAAACACATTCCTAATGAATATCTAATAAACAGCCGAGAAGTACGTCTTCAAGTACTTGCTGGTATTATAGATACAGATGGACACGTTTCCAAGGCTAATAAAGGTCGAAGGATCACTATTATCCAGAGTAATCCTATATTATCTAAACAGATCAAATTTCTAGCGCAGTCTCTCGGTTTAGCTAGTACTATCCTTACGAGGAAAAGACAAAATGATACTACTTTCACTGAAGAACCTAGAAACTACAAAGATCAACAGAATATCAATATATCGGGTAAGTATTTGGATGAGATACCCACAATTCTACCGAGAAAAAAATGCAAAGCTCAAATTGGTGGAAATGATTTGCTACGTACTACCATAAGTGTTGAATACATTGGCATAGATGATTATTACGGTTTTTCTGTTGATAAAAATAAAAGGTTTTTGTTAAGGGACTTTACAGCTTTAAAAAATTGCGATCAGATGTATTGCACACAATGTCATACAGCTTTTAGTTGGAAAAAGGGAACCATCGAACGCGGTGTTATCCATAACCCACATTTCTATGAATACCAACGACGTCAAAACGGGGGTGTTGCGCCCCGTATTAATCGAGGTTTTGGATGTGGTGGTTTGGTTGCTGCATGGGAGATAGAAGATCATTTAACCAATTTAGGATTGAAGGAAGCTATGATTAATGGTATGTATGATTGTCATCGATGGGTCAATCATACTAGACAAGTAGAACTTCCAAGATATCCATTTAATATTGGAGATCAAGATAATTCTATGCTAAGAGTTTCCTACTTGATGAAAAATATATCTGAAGAAAAGTGGAAAAAATGCTTGAAACATAACATGAAAAAACAAGAGAAAAATAGTGAAATTCACCAGATTTTGGATATGTATACTACTTCTATGGCCGATATATTTCGCAATATAATAGAATGTAAAGATCAAAAAACGTTTATGAAACACTTTGATTCCATGCATTCTTTAAGGGAATATACCAACGACTCATTACAAAAGATTTCTAAAAGATTTGGTAATGTTTCTCCTGGAATAGATGCAACATTTAAATTTTGGAGTAATTATAGAACTATGTTGAAAAAAAGTAAAAATCTACTTCGGGATAGACTTTTTGAATAAGAAGTCCACACCCACACATACCTACCCACCCATATATATATATATATATATATACATAAATAAATAAGTCCATCCCGACGATGGCCCACCTTAGCCCTGCTCATGCCTTTATGGTGTGGGTGGGGCTGAGTTGCGTTAATTAAATTAAAGTAAAAATATCTTATATTAATAGTAATAAATAAACATGGGAAATCTTTGTAATGGTATATTTAATAGATCTTTGAAAAAAAGAAAATGTTCAGAATCGGTAGAGATAATTCAAGAAGAAGAAGAATATGATAAGTTATACAAGGAATATCTTCAAACATTAAAAGAAGAAGGTACTTTTCACGAAGTAAAAAAATAAAAATGAAAAATTTTTAAAAATTTTAACATAATAACAAGAATTATGTCTAATATTAATCAAACTGACTCCATGAATATCGACGCTATTAAATCCTCTGAGTTCCCTACGTTGGGTGCATCCTTTCCTAAAAAGAAAGATCAGAGTAAGATTAATAGTAATAATATGGTTAAAATCGGCTCTCCCAAAAATAAAAAATCCGAAGAACATCATCGACCTGATTTAATGAGGACTACAGCTTTTAATATTATGGGTGATAAAAGTAAAATAGCTCAAAATCTGAAATGCACTAAAGGATGTCGCAATGTGACTACTTTGGACTCTGAAGGAAATTTTGGAGTATGCTACAGACATCATTGTACTTTTGCCCATTCTATGGAAGAATTAACCCCTCCTTCTTGTAGTTTTGGTTCTAATTGTCGGATGAAATATGGTACTCGCCCGTGCCGTTTTCGACATGATGATGAAACGGTGGAAGAATGGCTTAATCGCTCGGGTGTTAATAGGCCAAATCTCCCTCCTACCAATAAAGACTCTAGAAAACCTCAGGAATCCTCTTATAAAAAGAATAACATGAAAAATGGGATCCCTAAGAAAACAAGTCTTCTAGGTATAGGGGTTCTTTCAAAAGCACCGGCTTACAGGCCTAAGCAGCGTGTTTGTCTTTCTCCTGTGGCAGAAAATAAACAGGAAGATTTGACTCTTAATTCATTGGGAGGAGGTTCTAAGTCTCATATTATCCGAGTTTCAAAAGAAGTCCAAAAAGGTCATGTTTATGACGCGGTTGAAGCTCTATTGGATACTTGGAATTGGAACAAGAATAAGGTTTTTGAAATTAAAATAATGTCTGAATGAGTTACAGACCCACTAAAGAATATTAATTAAGTCCACCCCGACGGTGGCCCACTAAAGAATATTAATTAAGTCCACCCCGACGGTGGCCCTTTAAAGCCCTATATACCTACTATTGGTATATAGGGCTTTATTGCGTTAATTTATATTTATTAATAATAAATGAACATTATTATTATTATATTCATAATTCTAATAATATTATCTATTAGCGGATGTATACTAATATTGTGCATTAGGAATGGCAATGAAAATTATACTAATAATAATCTTAACTTTTATAAAAAAAATATTTATAATTTAGATTTATTCGCAAAATATATCTATAATGACTTACCTCCTATATATGTTATCAATCTCAAAGATTCTAGAGGTATTTCAAGAAGAGAAAGTTTAAAAAATAATGTTATTAAACACCGAGTAAATGTTATAATAACTAGTGCTGTAGATATGAAAACTACTCCTAATAAACAGAACGATAACAAAGCAATAAATGCTCATGGTAGGAAATTAAAACTAGGAGAAATTGCTCTAGTGAGGTCTCATTCTAATTTATATATAATGCTTCTAGAATCTAACTTACCTTATCTTTTAATTGCAGAGGATGATATTTGTGTAAGCGACAGTTTTAATAATAAGCTTAGAAATATATTATCCAATCTACCGAAAGATTTTGAAGTTATTAAATTAGAATATGGCGATTTCGATAAAAATAAAGTAGTAGAAAAACCTAATAAAATTACTTACAAAAATGGTAATGAGTTCTGGGTTAATGGATCAGGTTTATATATTATATCTCGAGAAGCTGCGAAAAAAATATTACATTGTAATGATCCATATAGGCCATGGTGCGCATCAGATGGATCATTTGACCGTTGTTTATCAAAAGAAAAAGTTTATACAACATTACCTCCTTTAGGATGGCAATCAAATGAACCACAGTTAAAGTTAGGAGGTTGGAGAAATAAAAATGAAAATTTTAATCAAATATGATATCTATATCAAAAATGATTAAATCAATTAATTTTCCAAAGAATATTATCATTAAGAGCGTCAGAAAACGCAAGTATTGTGCTAGAGGGCGAGTTCCTAATCCTCTTAAGAAAAAGAATGGTTCTCCTCAAAAATGGGTTTCGAAGAAAAAGGAAGGTAAATTTCGAACTATTACACGCCGATTTGAAAGGAAAATGAAAGTATTTATTAATAAACCAGTTAAATCACTTAAGTTATGATTAAGTGAATTAATACAGTCGTTTGTACCGACATTAATAAGTACTTTAATTTTAAATTTATAATCATACTTAAAATTACGCTAATGACGCTCTGGGACTGAAGTATAAGGTTCTAACGACTATAGTAAGAAGTAATGAGAGTAAATTTATACTAGGCATTATAACAAATGTAAGTCCAATAAAGTCCTATAACACCTTAGGCCGCCAAAGCCCTATATACTATCAACAGGTATATAGGGCTTTGTTGCGTTAAAATTGAAAATTTATTAAAAAAATATATTTTATAGCAATAATGAATACACTGAAAATTCAAAAGAAGAATATTATTACCCGTTCGAAAACTAATAGTATTCCTAATCCATCTACAAAATATAAGAATAAGATTTGGATTCCAGGAAGTAGTAAAAATGGAAGTCCCATCGATCAATTCTGTACCGGATTTGATCCTGATAAAAGAGGGGTCCCGGCTTTTTCTAGAAACTATGTTAGTTGCGGTGAAAATAAAAAAGATAAAGTTCTAGGAATACAAGACAAAAAAATATCTTACAAAAAATACTATAACGAAGATGGTTTTGTTATAAATTCTGATGATTCTGAGGATGAGGATGATTCTAATTCTGAGGATGATTCTGAGTCTGAAGATGATTCTGAGTCTGAAGATGAGTCTGAAGATGATTCTGAAGATGATTCTGAAGATGATTCTGAGTCTGAAGATGATTCTGAAGATGATTCTGAAGATGATTCTGAAGATGATTCTGAAGATGATTCTGAGTCTGAAGATGAGTCTGAAAATGATTCTGAGTCTGAAGATGATTCTGATTCTGAGTTTGAAGATGATTCTGAGGATGAGTCTGAGTCTGATGAGTCTGAAGATGATTCTGAGGATGAGTCTGAGTCTGATGAGTCTGAAGATGATTCTGAGTCTGAAGATGATTCTGAGTTTGAAGATGATTCTGAGGATGAGTCTGAGTCAGAAGATGAAGAATAAATTGAAAAAAATATTATAGTATAATTAATATATCAAAACTATGGTTTATCCTATCGAACTAAGGAATATCGTTAATGATTACCTCATTAACGATGAGAATATTAAAACTACTAAACTGGCTGTATTAATCCATTTACATGCTAAAATGAAAACTTTGTCAAATGCCACAAATCTTATTGATAAGGTATATGAAAAGTTTTCAAACTGTTCCAAGTTTAAAAAATATAGAAGAGTATCGGAAAAATTCCCTAAATTCTATGTTAAAAAATTTTATGGTAAACATAAGCTACTTTCAGCTTATAAGGTTGCTATAAGTTTAGGAGTTTAAAAAATCCCAAGAGGTCCAACAAAGCCCTATATACCACTAACAAGGTATATAGGGCTTTGTTGCGTTAATATAATTAATTGAAAAAAAAAATATTATACTAACAATTTTTCAAATATGTCTTCAAAGAAGTTATATGATCATCAGAATATCGCTCTTCCAATTATGAAAAAAATGGAAAGCAAAGGTAAAGGAGGCTTTCTTGCTGATGGAATGGGTTTAGGTAAAACATTAACAATGTCAACCTATCTTTGCATCAATAAGATTCTTGGTAAAACTGATCTTATTGTGTGCCCTGTTTCAGTATTTTCTCATTGGAAAAAAGAGCTTCGAACTGCCTATAAGAATAAGTATGAAAAGGGTAAAAAATCACGCCCTAAAATTCTTATTTTTCATGGCACCGATCGTAAGATCAAATATAAAAGAAGAAATAAATGGGATTTTATTATCACCTCTTATCATACTTTAGGAGCGGGACAACTTAACCGTTTAAAGTGGGGTAGGGTGGTTTTAGATGAATCTCATCATATAAAAAATGGGTTAAGAAAAAAACCCCCTAAATGTTCACGTGCAGCATTTATTGTGGGTGAAAATAGTCAATACAATTGGTGTATTAGTGGGACTCCTTTTAATAATAGAATGAAAGATATAGCAAGTCAGTGTAAATTTATAGGTACTTTTCCTTATAATGAACCGTCTTGGTGGGTTTCTCCCAATGAAGATGCTCTTAAAGTCTGGCGTAGGACTTTTGTCTTACGTAGGACAAAAGAAAATATTCTAAAACCTCCAAAATATAGGACTGTATCTGTAGAATATAACAATCAAGAAAGACGTCTTGTTAATAATCTTAGAATGGAAGCAAAAGAAAAATTTGATGCTTGGAAGAAATCTAAAGGATTAAAGAGATCAAGTTTACAAATGAGAATATTAGGATTAATTCAAAGACTAAGAATAATAACCAATTCTTTTTATTGCGGTGAGTCTGATATAGATTCAAAACTGCCTTATAAAGAAAATTCTAAGGTCAAATCCATCATTAAAAAACTTCGTACTAAAATAAAAAAAACTCCTTCTAATAGCATTATAATATTTTCACAGTTTACTTCTTTTTTGAAAGTTCTAGATATCACTATTAGACATAAATTACCTAATATTGAAATAATCCATTTTAACGGTAAAATGAACCGAAAAGAAAAAGATAATTCTGTAAAAAAATTTACCACCTCGACATCCCCCCGAGTTTTACTTATTTCCCTTTTAGCTGGAAATTGTGGTATTAATTTAACTCCTTGTTCAACGGTATTTATAGCCGAGCCTTATTACAATCCTTTTATCGAACAACAGGCTGAAGAAAGAGTACATAGGTTATGCCAGAAAAATCAAGTAAAAATATATAGATTTTTAATGAATAATTCAGTAGAAACATGGATAGATGGATTGAAAAAAAGAAAATTATTCTTGGCTTCAGGACTGGATTTATTAAATACTAAAAATGTTAATCCACCCGATTTTTCCTTTGATCAAATTTCTGATTTATTTAAAGATTTAGTGGGATTTTCTAGCAATAAAATTCCTAAATCTAAGACTTTGAATGATAAAAAGAAGAAGAAAAAGAAGGAGGATAAGACTCTGAACATTAAATGCTCAATATGTTTAGAAAAGTTAACAGTTCAAACGTCCAAAGTTATACCCTGTGGACATGTTTATCATAAAAAATGTTTATCAAAATGGTGTCGAGTAAGTAATAAATGCCCATTATGTCGTGAAGTGTTTTAAATAATTGAATTTTTTTATTCAAATCATAAAGAAATAGCAAATAATGATGATTAATAATCTTCCAATCTTAGAAAAACCTAAGCTTATTCGCCAGCATAATATTCGAGCCCCGGCAAGATGTCATGCAGATATTTTAATGAAACAGAATATGAGTAGAGATTATATTATTGAATATATTCAATTCTGTAAACCCGGAATGATTAAACAAAAGATTGTAAACATAGTAAAAGATGCTTACATTCGTAATAAGAATTCCAAACTTTAATGTAATGTATATAATAATATAATAATATAATAATATAATTAATAAAGTCCACTAATGTGGCCAACAAAGCCCCATACACTATTAACAAAGTGTATGGGGCTTTGTTGCGTTATTATAACGAAGACTATAGAGTAATAGAAATTTTGAGCCCGGACGCTACTGTCCGGGCAGAACGAACTAACAAATTGTATGAAAGATTTTCTTTGAGGAGTATTATGGGGGGTACTTTCAATAAAATGAAATTTCTACTCAACAATCATTAAAAAATCAAAATATGACTACTGCAACAGTAAACCATATGAATATGCATACTCCTTCTCGTGAAGAACATTATGCCTCTAATACCAAGGAAAAATTAACCATTCTTCCTAAGGGTGTTAAAAATATTATATTTGGAATGTTTCATCCCGAATATATTAGTACTATGAAAAAAGTACAAAAAAATGGAAGAAAACTTAAAAAAGCACCTGTAGAACTTCGTGATGATATAGAAATAGTTATGACTGCTGTAAAACAGAATGGTAGCAGTTTAAAATATGCTTCTAAAAGACTTCGTAACAATAAAAAAGTTGTTTTAGCTAGTATAGAAGGTTCAGAATCTAAATATATGACTGAATGCTATAATTTTAAGTATGCTTCTAAAAGACTTCGTAATGATAAAAAATTTGTTAGAAAAGTTCTTAAGAAAAATATATACCAAATTGAATATTTACCACGTGATTCTATTATATTAGACGATGAAAAAACAATTCGTAAAATTTTAAAATATAAACATCCATATTCATACCATCGGTTTTTTAAGTTTTTGTCTAATAGACTTCAAGAAGATAAGGATTTATTTATAGAAGCTCTTAATAATTCTAAAGCTAGTTTCTCTGGTTTAGAATTATTAAAATGCACTAAAAATGATGAAAAAAGCCATTCAATTATAAAAGAATTTATTAATAATCCTGAACAATTTGATGAATTTCTTTTATACAGAAGGAGTGTTCCAGATTTTTTCTTAGATGATATAGATTTTGTTAAAGCTCTTGTTAAAAATGATGAATTACATTTAAAATATGTATCACTAAGACTTAGAAATAATATAGAAGTGTTGAGATTATCATTATATAATTCTCGTAACCTTGATAATCTTACTTTCGCATCTCAAGAAATTAAAAAGGAAATTTTAAAAAAAATGTATTTTCTAACTGATAATGAATCAGAATATTTCCATAATAAATTTTATAATAATATAAATATCAGAACAAAAAGACATTTTTTAAAAGACTGGTAGTAGTCTAAATATATTATATAATAAAGTAACAAAGCCCCATATACCAGTAAAAGGTATATGGGGCTTTGTTGCGTTATAATAACGAAAACTATAGAGTAATAGAAACGTTGTGCCGTGTCAGGACCGGCACGGCTCAAAACAAACCAACCAATTGTATGAAAGATTTTCTTTGAGGAGAATTATGGGGTACTTTCAATAAAATGAAATTTCTATCCAATAATCATTAAAAAATCAAAATATGACTACTACAACAGTAAACCATATGAATATGCATTATACAAAATATGATGCAACTCATAGTTTTTCTCAAGTCGAGAGAAAAACTAAACAGTTTAAAATTAAAGGTATCGATACCGACAAATTGATACAACATTCTAAACTGTGTAAATATAATATATACAAGTTATATGGTAAGAAAGGTACAGAATCAGCTGGTGAAATAGTATATGGTATACTTGAAACCGATTTGAAGACTTACTGGTGCAATACCAAATTCTTCAATAAAAGTCATCGGAATAGCCTTATGTTTACTGTAGCGAGTTCTTACCATGATCCTAAAAATATATCTACCTTTTATGATATTGATTCTAACCTAATTAATATCATAAAAAGTATAAAACCCACTTCAGAAAAAAATGGAATTGTTACTTATTTTCTTCAAAGATCTCTTTGGCCTCAGGATCAAGATATTATTTCTAGACCTGTAAAGAAAATAGAATATGAAGCTGGTTACCAACTATTTCTTCAACTTGGAGATAATATGATCATGACTCATCAAAAGAATATCCTCAACTACCAGGTAGACATGATATTTGAACTTAGAAACTCTCTAAATTTAGATATACCAGCTATCGGGGTGGAAATTAATGAAGATGGTCATTCATCTTATGATAAGAAAAATGAAGAAGAAAGAAAAAAAATTATAGAGTACTTTGATAATATTATGTTTGAAATTAATATTAAAAGAGGTTCCTCTGTAAAACAGATTAAAGAGGAAGTTAAGAAAGTTTCTGAAATCATTAAAATAAAGGCTAATAACATGCTAATAATGAACAATCCAGATATTTCTGTAAAAGAGCTAGAAAAAAAATTATTGGCTGAAAATCATGCAGCTAACTTAGTAGCGCAATTTCTAGCTAATCATAACACTGGAGATCCAGTTTTTTGTCTAAGACATGATATAGTAGGAGATTTCCTTGGTATTACAAAAGGTGAAGATAACTATAAAAGTCTTAGACATCTAATTGCAGGTACTCCTTCAAAACCTTCTAGATATATTAAGAATATTGATTATAAAGTAGTTAAACTTAAGTCTTTATTAAGGTCCGGCGATCGATCGCCGGACCTTAAAAATGGAAAAAAGATCAACGATAGAGGTAAAGCTGCTCAAACTCAAATTATTCTTTTTAACAGAGCAACATATCATACAGCTTGTATTCAACTTTCTCAACCAAAAGCTCGACAAATAGCTTTCAGTTTCGCGAAAATGTATGATATAATTATTAAGTATTTAGAAGCTCTTAGGAAAGACTCTTTGAATTATAATAAAAATACAAAGATGTCTGAACCCTTTGTTAAGAAAAGAGTTAAAGTCTTAGCTAAACAGAGTATAACTAAGACAAAGACTATAAAATATTATAATGAAATGAATAAGTACAAAGATCTTTATGAAGAGTTTCTTAAAAAGAGTAAAAAACATGAAGAAGAAATGAAGACTCTTAAAGAGACTAATAAAGATCTCATTGTTAAAATTTCTGGTATTGATAATATAAATAAGAGCAAAAATAAATATAAGAAACTTTACAAAGAAGAGAAAATTTCCAGAGATAAATTAGAAATAGAACTTAGTAATACTAAACTTGAACTTCAGAAACTAAAAGATGAAATTAAAATTCTTAGAAAAGAAAGAGAAACTTATAAGGAACGTCTTAAGGTGTACGAAGAAAAAGCTAAGAAAAAGCCTTTAGTACAAAAGTACTTGGACAAGATTAAGAAGTACAAAAATAAGATTAAAGATAAGATCAAGCAGATTAAGCTTCTGAAGTCGCAGAAAAAGGTGATAAAGAAGGGTTCTGATGATCCTAAATATAAGATCAAAGAGCATAAGCCTTTGCCTGCTTTACCAACAACTACATATACTGTAAAATCTTTGATGAAGTTAACGGTAGTAATATTGAAAGGTATGTGCAAAACATTCGGGATAAAAGGTCATAGTAAAAAAAGAAAAGCTGAATTAGTTGATCACATGTTAGAAAGTAATAAGTTGAGTGGTGTTGCTCAGGCAGCATAAATAAATAAAAAAATCCCTAGCGGTCCAACAAAGTCCTATATACCAGTAAAAGGTATATAGGACTTTGTTGCGTTAATATAATTAAGTAATTTTTTTTATTATCTTTACAGATTATAAAAATGAATGTATTAAATTGTGTAATCTGTTCATTGGTATGTGGAATTCTATTTTTTGCTTTAACACCGGGAGTATTACTTACTCTACCTCCTAAATGTAATAAAAAGGTTTTCTTAGCCTTAAAAGATAATAAACATGGATGTGCAACGTCCTATGAAGCTGCAGGCGTTCATGCTGTTGTATTCGCGTTAGTAATGTTTATTATTTGTTTATTTAAGAAGTAAGTGATGTAAATGATAATTTCTGCTGTATTAACTATTTTTTTATTATTTTCATTTTTTGCCCCGATGAGCTTGTCGGGGCAAAATTTTATTATTTTCATTTTTTGCCCCCCAAAGGTTGGGGGGGCAAAGTTTCCAATGTTTTCCTTTTATAGTCAATATGTACTTTATATAAATTCATTATATAAATTCAATTCACCTTAGAACCTTTACTTATCAACTTAATTATCTTTGAACAAAAATCACTCTCCCTACCATTTGCATACTTATGGATCGCCTTAGCCGCCTCCATAAAATCAAAATCAGTGTTATCCATCTCCTCCTCACTAAATTTATCCAACAACTTCTCATAGTGATCCTGGCACAACTTGTAACTACGATCCTTCAAGGCATCGCACAGCTTTAACATCATCTTCCTAAATCCAGGATCCTCCACTATATCTCCCTCCTCATTTTTATACTTTATCTTATTGCGAGCAACATCAACACATACTATTCTATCCTTAAAAGGAAATTCCAAGGCATACTCAGCATATCCTTCCGGTCCCTTAACGTGGTGATCGAGGGTTAACATTGGCACATTTTCTTTTATACGATCAATTCTTAAAGGTTCCATTTGCTTTATGTAGTTATTGATCTGTATAGTCTTATTACTCGTAGTACTGGTGGGTCTTTTTACTGCTACTAATGATAATTCATGATATTTAGATTTTAATTCACGATTTTCTTTGATTAATATCTCATTTTCCTTTTTTAACAAAATATTTTTTTGCTCTAATTCTTTAATTTTATTTTCGTAACCCATTTTAATTATATTCTTTTCTACTTTACATGATAACATATGTCTTCGATAATCTTGTCGCAACCTATATTTTTTATTACATCCTTTACATTCATATTTATAATCAGACGTATCTATTTTTTTACCCTGAATCTTAAGACAATATTTAGTATTTCTCTGGTGAACAGATAAATTTCTTTTATTCGCAAAACTGTTTCCGCAAAATTCGCATATCATTTTTGTTATAATAAAAATACGCCTTTAAATCACCTGCGAGGATTTTTCCTCACGAAAATGAGGATTCGTCAACAAAAATGAGGATTCGTCAACAAACACATTGCAGGCTGAATGCCTTGATTTTTGGACTTTTGAAGAAAAATCTGATCGGTTACAAAATTTGTGTAGATGCCTATTTTGATTTTAGAGAAATTGCTTATTTTGAAAATTCCAATTTAGATCTATTTTTGGATTTTTAAAAATTTCTAGGATTTTATAATTTTTTGAAAAAATCTAAATTATAAAATTATTTTACGAAATCTATACATTTTTTTATTGTGTTTGAAAAATAATCTATTTTTTCATTTTCTGGAAGAATAAATCTTTCTCTATTGGCTCGTTCTCTACATTCGCTAAGATTATTAAAAACAAGTCCCTCTACTAGACTCATTTTTTCTTTATTAGGACACGAAGAGTAGAATACTACTTCATGTTCATCGGTTTTATTGTAGGTAGATAATCGGTTGGTTAGATTAGTAGCTTTACCAAGTATATAACGTCTTTCTTTTTTTAGCCCAGGAGTAGTAAGAATATAGATGACATTTTGACCTTCATATTTAGTACGACTTTGTTTTTTAAGATATTTTTTGTTTAGATGTTCTACTTTATTCTTACCGTCCATAACATATAATTCAGCTAAGCGTTGATAAGAATCTAATAGTTCTTTATAGTCACATTTCATAGTCGTAGTAGGCCTTTTAACAGCTGTAATAGATAATTCATGATATTTCTCTTCTAATAGTTTATATTTATTCTTGAATATTCTATTTTCTGTTTCTAGATTATTTATTCTCATTTTTAAATCATCAATAATAATTAAGTATTTATTTTCTGTTTTTAATGATGTACAAATTTTTACGTGTCTTTTATAATTAGATTTAGTTTGAAATTCTTTACCACATGATTTACATGGAAACATTTTATTTTTCTTACCCTGAATAATTAAACAATATTTTGCTCTTCTTTGATGAGCATTTAGGTTCTGTTTATTAGAAAAAGTATTTTTACAAAATTTACATTCCATTTTATCTTTATAAAGATAAAAATAAACCTTTAAATCTCTAATGATCTTATTTGGATCATTATTATAATTATAAGAATCTATTTTAAAAAATAAATTCTTATAATGAAAATTCCAATTTAGATATATTTTTGGATTTTTAAAAATTTCTAGGATTTTATAATTTTTTGAAAAAATCTAAATTATAATTTAGATTTTTCATTAATTAGTCATTCATATTTATAATCAGACGTATCTATTTTTTTACCCTGAATCTTAAGACAATATTATACTTATATTTTTATCGTTATCGACTTTTATATATCAAATACACCTAAGGGTACAAAACCATCAGGATCCTTTGGAATTTTATCTTTTTTAACATTTTTAAAACCTGGAAAAGTTAGACTGGTATTTACACAACCTTTATCATTTGGTTGATCGTCTCTACATGCATCATTAAAAGCACCTTTATTTCTTTCTCCAATACATCGAAGACCTGGGTCTTTGTTGTAAGGATCATCTGGTATAATACTATTTTGATCGCAAATACCCAATCTAGTTATTGGTTTTCCATCTTTATCAGCCCATAATTCAGCTAAGCGTTGATAAGAATCTATTTTAAAAAATAAATTCTTATAATGATCCAAATTATAAGAAGTTTAACTATTGGTCATTTATATTTTAATTGGAAGAATAAATGAAGATATATCGTAGAAATAATTATATTATTAGAATGGGAACCAATTCTAAAGAAAATTGGAGATTGATTGGGGAGGCTAAGCCTTTTCATTATTTCTTCCATTTAAGTACGTTTCCATCGTGTTACGTAATTTTGGAACATAATTTAAATAAGGTATCTAATAGTCTTATTATAGAGTGTGCAAAGATGTGTAAGATGAATACTAAGTATCGTAATTTGCCCCGAATAAAAGTGGATTATTGTTTGTGTGATAATGTAAAAAGGGGGGATGTTGTGGGGGAAGTTATATATAAGAGTAATAGAAAGGTGAAGGTAGTTACGATATGATTAGATAGCTTTATAAGATAGAGAGTAAGAGTTATTATTTTGCGGGGGTACGGTAGCGTCCCGGCTCAAAGTTTTATTTTTATTATTTTTAGATTTGATTAATTGGTAAATAAATATAATAATTATGGTTATAGAGAATAGAATAATAATGATACCGATAATGGAGGAGAATACAGAGTAAGATTTATTATTTTCTTTATCTTTATAATTTTCATTATTATCTAGTGATTTCAAGAAATTTGTTCTTGGTTCAACTAATATTTCATCACCGCATGTACTAAAGCATCCAGGAGTTCTATATATTTTTTTTCCTTTATATGTTCCGACACCTTCATTATCGAATTTATCTAGCATTGCATAAGATATAGAAGAACATTTATTTTTATCTTCGCAGTAAAATCCTTTCATTCTGGGTGTAAATTTAAATGTGACGGGTATTTCTTTACTAATAGCTTTAGATATGGGCATATAGAATAGTTTTGCCGTATTGGTATAATTTTCTAATCCGAATATATCTGTTCCTTGAACAAGATGAAATTTATCAGTGTATAATACCTTATCGCCTGTTTTTTTATTACTATCTTTGGTGGGAATTATATGGAAAGTATCTATCTTATTTTTTAATGAAATACAAGTAATACACATGGTTGCCCATTTAATATTACTATTGACGACAGGTTCCATGATTAGATTAGTGTTAGGAATAATGAGAGATATTAAATCTCCATATTTTACAGGGGTAAATTCTTTTCCTCTGGATTCAAATGCATTATCTTGTATAATTTGTATGGTGATATTATTTTTTGTATTTATATCGTTAAATATTATGTCAATATTTTTATCATTTAGAGGAAAATCTTTTATTCCTAATTGAGTTTCTACATTTGTTAAGGTTAAAAAATCTTTAAAAAATACTATATTAGCTTCATAGGGAGGAAATTTCCATTTATTTTTATTAATAAATACTGTAGATTTATATTTGTCTAATAATGGGTAAATAGATTTATTTCTGATTAGGTAGTATGGATTTCCAAATTCCTCTTCACGTAAAGTAACACATATACTTTTTTTTTTATTATTAGGGTCAGATATATAATATCCTGAAGAACATGTTAATAGTTCCCCGTCCCCGTCCTTTTTTGTATTACATATATCTATACATTGTTGAAAAGTTTTTCCTCTTATACACAATCCGGTAACAGAATCATTGCAATCTGCCGAATTTATATTTTTTAGAGTAGTTTCAGGGAAAACTATCATATTTTTAAATATATGAGGAGGTCTAAAATTAAATTGAGTAGATGTCATTATTGTATTTATATAATGGTGACAAAAACTTGTTTAAAAAAAGCGTGTAAACATATAAATATCAAATGAGTAATAGTCCTTTAGAAAAATTACCTATAGTTCCTATTAATAAAACTTTTGTATTTTATAGCCCTATGGAATCTCCTAAAGGTAAGGAAGTATTAGTACGAACTGGAACAATATCCGATGGATCATGTTTTTTTCATGCTCTTTTACATGCATATTCTAAAGATTATGTTTCGATGAGTTATAACGGTAGAAAAAAATTTGTGAGTCGTCTAAGAGCATCTTTAGCTAGAAAAATGGATAAAAGTCGTTGGGAAGGTTTATCTAATGGATTAATAGCTAAAATATCATTTCAAGAAAATGTGAGCGATGCATTGAATGAATTTTACCGTTTTATATCTCGTTCAAAATCAGGAAGAACTCGTTTAGTTAGAAAATTAATACGTAAAGTGGTTATAAAAGAAAAAGATATAGACCCATTAAAAATAATTATGGAGATGATATCATTACAGGATTTTGAGAAGACTATTCTACCTGAGGCGTATGAGAAAACAGAGGATAAGAGTATAGATGTTATAAAAAAGGAAATAGTAAAGGAATCTATGCGTTTTTGTATAAAAAAGTTGGAAAAGATTGAGGGTATAAGTGATAAAGAGATAGGGCATTATGTATTAAAATTGCAAAATTTTACTGAAAATCTCGTAAATGTGAGTGAAAATGAAGCTTATAAGGAATATATAGAAAGTTTGCACGATTCATCTATGGAAATAGATTCTTATATGATTAAACTTATTTCTAATAAATTTGATCGAGATATATATTTTCTTGATTCAAGGACGAGAATGCCTTATAAAGAAGATGAGACGAAAGAAAACATTAAAGGGAGAACATCTGTTATAGTTATGTGGACAGGTGGTTGTCATTATGAGATAGTGGGTAGACTTCTTCGTGGGGATAGAGTTCAAAGAGAATTTGATTCTAAAGATCCTTTGATAAAGAGGTTTTACACTTTTTTGTATAATCCTAAGAAAATTCCAGGTGAATACCCTCATTTGATTCATTATTTATCAAAAGAAATTCGTAGTGAACTAGGTTATGATATAGAAGAAAAATCTTATGGAAAATCCTCAGATAATGACCCTTTTTCTAGCGATGAAGAGAAATCATCTGAATATCAACGTAGTGACAGTGAATATTCTCGAGATGATGATTATTCTAATAAATCTCAAGAAAGTGAAAGTAATGATAAATTTGTTAAAGATGAGCATAAAGATAAAAAAGAAAGTAAATCTGGTGAGGATGAGGTAGATAATAATAGATCTGGTGAGGATAATAATAATAGATATGGTGAGGATGAGGTGGATAATAATAGATCTGGTGAGGATAATAATAGATCTGGCGAGGATGAGGTGGATAATAATAAATCTGGCGAGGATGAGGTGGATAATAATAAATCTGGCGAGGATGAGGTGAATAATAATAAATCTGGCGAGAAAGTACTACTACGTGTAATTTAAATTTAAAAAGAAAATAGATATAATATCAGAAAGAGATGATTTGCATTGGAAGACAGCTAATTATCTCTGTTCTCCGGTTAGATACGACCGGTTAGAATTTTCTAAATATTTGATTT
>Ga0222718_10001734_pt1 | contig 20360 bp, 21 predicted proteins | sample C33_27DmetaG_FD_165045 | JGI IMG/M metagenome (GOLD analysis project Ga0222718, IMG submission 165045) | Estuarine water microbial communities from San Francisco Bay, California, United States - C33_27D | ecosystem: Environmental > Aquatic > Marine > Unclassified | place: USA: California... | reverse complement strand
CCGACCTTGTCGGCACCGGCCCGAAGCATCGCGCGCGCGTCGTCGAGGGAGCGGATCCCGCCGCCGACCGTGAACGGGATGAAGACCTGCTCGGCGACGCGGTACACCATGTCGACCACGGTGGCGCGCCGGTTACTCGACGCCGTGATGTCGAGAAACACGAGCTCATCAGCTCCCTCGCGGTCGTAACGCGCGGCCAACTCGACTGGGTCACCCGCGTCTCGAAGATCGACGAAGTTGACCCCCTTGACTACCCGACCGGCGTCGACGTCGAGACACGGGATGATTCGCGCGACCTTCATGCCCCGCGCTCCAGGACGGCGATCGCCTCGGCGACCGTGAACCTGCCCTCGTAGAGGGCTCTTCCGACGATCACACCGCCGAGCCGAGGGATCGCCGCGAGAGCGGACAGATCGTCGAGCGTCGCCACTCCCCCGCTTGCGATCACCGGTCGGTCGGTGGCACGCGCTGCGACGCTCAGTCCGACGAGGTCGGGTCCTACCAGCGCGCCGTCCCGAGAGATGTCAGTCACCACAAAGGCCTCCGCGGAGGGGAAGGCGGCGAGCGCGGTGTGGAGGTCAAGATCCGACTCACGGGTCCAACCGTCGACCGCCACCTGGCCGTCCCGGTGGTCGAGCCCGACCGCCACGGAGACGGTCGCCGCCACTTCATCGACGAGCTCGGGGCTCCGCACGGCGGCTGAACCCATCACTACCCGCGCTACGCCGAGGTCAGCGAGTTGACGAGCATCGGTCACCGCTCGAACGCCACCGCCGGTCTGCACCCTGACCCCTCGGCTGGCGAGCCGATCCGCCACCCGTCCGATGGCCGCGCGGTTGACCGGACCGTCGCCCCGGGCGGCGTCGAGGTCGACGATATGCACCCACTCCGCCCCTTGGTCGGCGAAGTCCTCGGCTACGGCGACCGGGTCATCGCCGTAGCGGGTCTCAGCGGAGTAATCGCCGTGGAGAAGGCGGACAACGGCGCCACCGCGGAGATCGATGGCGGGGAGGAGCGCGTTCGCTGTCATCGAGTCTCCGCCCATCGCCGAAGCAACGCGAGCCCGGCGGTTCCTGACTTCTCCGGATGGAACTGCGTCGCGAGGATGTTGCGGCTCCTCACCGCGGCGACCACCGGACCGCCGTAGTCCACCTCGGCCGCGATCATCGCCCGGTCGGATGGCTGCGCGGCGAGGGAATGGACGAAGTACATCCAGTCACCATCGGTGAGCACCGTCTCACCAGCGGCAACCGAGAGCCGGTTCCACTGCATCTGGGGGCGTTTCACACTGTCGGGCAACGGCTCGACGCGCCCCGCCAACACTCCGAGACCCGGCTCGTCAGGAGACTCCGCGGATCCCTCAAACAGCATCTGCATCCCGACACAGATCCCAAGAAATGGCCGTCCGGCGTCGATGCTCGACAACACCGCGTTCAGGAGGCCCGAGTGCCGAAGGGCGCGCATACACGAACCGAAGTTGCCGACCCCGGGCAGAACAACGGCCGCGGCTGCCTCGACCTCGAACGGATCAGTCGTTAGGCGCGCGGGCACATCGACGCGGAGGAACGCCTTGTGCGCGGAATGCAGGTTGCCGATGCCGTAGTCGACGACGGCGATCGGAGCGGTCGAGTCGGAGCGTGGCGACACGTCGTCAGAGCGCGCCCTTGGTGGACGGAATTCCCGCCTCCCCGGTGCGGCTCACCGCGGCTCGGATCGACCGGCCGAGTCCCTTGAAGACCGCCTCAATGATGTGGTGCACGTTGCGACCCCGAACCAGTTCGACGTGAAGTGTCATCGCGGCAGCGGTCGCGAGGGACGACACGGCGTGCTCGGCCAGTTGAGGATCGAACGGCGGATCCCCGAGGGGCAAACACTCGGGGATCGCGACCTCCCAAAACACGAAGGGTCGCCCGGAGAGGTCGAGGGCGATATCGACCAGGGCCTCGTCGAGCGGGTACCGGCCACTTGAGAATCGGGTGACCCCGGCCTTGTCTCCAAGCGCCTCCCGCAGGGCCTCCCCGACCGTGATCGAGACGTCCTCGATGGTGTGATGAGTGTCGATAGCGAGATCGCCGACGGCGCGCACGGTCAGGTCGAGGCCGCCGTGGCGCCCCACCTGGTCGAGCATGTGATCGAAGAACGGAATTCCGGTTGAGATCTCCGTGATCCCCGAGCCGTCAAGATCGAGGGAGACCTCGATCGAGGTCTCCCCGGTCTCGCGTATCCGTGTCGCTCGTCTCGTCATCTCAGCACCTCCTCCAAGGCGGTCACGAACGCGTCGTTCTCAGAGGGAGACCCTACGGTCACTCGGAGCCGACCGGCGAGACCCGGCCACCCCGAGCAATCCCGCACCAGCACGCCGCGCTCGACGAGCTCCTCCCAAACCATGACTGCCGGCCGTGAACCCGTAGCGATGAGCAGGAAGTTCGCTTCACTCGGGCCGACGTCGACGCCAAGGTCGCAAAGAAGTCCCCGAAGCCGCTCGCGCTCAGCCACCGTCTCGGCGACCCGCGCGTCCATCTCAGCAACGAAGTCCAGCGCGAGCTCTCCAGCGATCAATTTCGCCGCATCGACGTGGTACGGGAGGGTGACGAGCTCCAATGCGCTCATCAATTCGGTGGCGCCGATCGCGTAACCGAGGCGCAGTCCCGCCATACCCCACGTCTTGGAGAACGTGCGCGTCACGATCACCGGTGCCCCGTCCGAGACGAGGTCGAGGAGATCGGCGCCGGCGAATTGAACGTAGGCCTCGTCGACGACGATGAGATGCTGGCCCGCGTGCTCCACAAGGGCCCGCACCGTGTCGCGGGGCTCACAGCGTCCGGTCGGATTGTTCGGCGAGGTCACGAACACCACCGCCGGAGGACCGGCGCTGAGGCTTGCCAGCGCGCTGCGAATATCGATCAGCATCTCGCTGTCGCGCTCGATGATCTCGACCGGAGTAGCGGTGTTCCTGGCGATCTGAGCGTGCATCTGATAGCCGGGCTCGAACACCACGGCGCGCCGCCCAGCCCCGCCGAAGGCGAGAAGGATGCTCTGGAGCACCTCGTTCGAACCGTTGGCGACCATGACCTGCTCGACCGGCACACCATGCAGCGCGGCGAGGCCGGTTCGGAGTGATACGGCGGCCCGATCGGGATAACGGTTCCACTCGACCCCCGCGAGCCGCTGCGCGAGGGTCGACACGAACTCTGCGGGCGGAGCGAACGGGGCCTCGTTCGTGTTGAGCCGCACCGTCACGTCCACCTGAGGCGAGTGATAGCCGGAGAGGGCGCGCAGGTCATCTCGGATCCTGGCCACGGCGCGAGGCTACCGACGTCGATGACAGCGCCGAACGCTCGGGTAAGTTGCCTCGATGGGTGAGCGCCGGACCACCGATGCCGAGCTCAGCTCCGCAGCAGCTGAACTCCAGACGCTCATCGAAACGGTTGGGCGGGCGAAGGATCGCGTGGGCCGACTCGCGGAACCCTTCCTCGGCACCGAGCGCGAAGACGTCGTGTCCGCGGTCTACGAGTCCGAGCGTCTGCTCCGCGCAGCCGAGCGGGCTCTGGAGCGCGCTGCGCGCACGGCTCGCTGATCGTCGACACCGATACGGTGCGCTCATGCGGATCGTCGAGGTCGAACACCGCGAGCTTCGCGAGCGGCATCGCCTGCTGGCGTTCTGCGACGGCGTGGCCGAGATGCACGGCCACGGCATCCTGAGCGATCACCTCCGCTTGGAGCTCGAGGATGATTCGACCGATCCGCCACCGATTCTTCTGGTCGGTCTCGATGATCACGACGGGATACTGGGGTTCGCTCAGGCCTCAGTGGCCAACGACACGCGCGTCGTGGAACTGGTCATCCCGGGCACGCACCACTCCCCGCCCAACCGGGACCTTGCGGAGCGACTGCTACGAGCGGTGGTGGATCGCGTCACAGGACGCGGTGCGTCGGAGCTCACCTGGTGGCTGCGGAGCCACGATCACTGGTACGAGTCACTCGCGGAATCGCTCGGCTTCGTCGAGCGTCGGAGCCTGCTCCAGCTCCGCGTGAGCCTCGGTGACCACAACCGCGAACAACTCGCGTCTCTCCGCGTGCCGACGCGCGCTTTCAAGGTCGACGCGGATGAGGCGGACTGGCTTCGCGTGAACAACGCGGCGTTCGCCGATCACGGGGAGCAGGGTTCCTGGGATCTCGAGACGCTTCGTCGCAGGCTGAATTCGGACTGGTTCGATGCCGAGGGTTTCCTGCTTCACCATGACGACGACGGGCTCGCGGCGTTCTGTTGGACGAAAGTCCACCGCGCGACCGGCCACGACGAGGCGCTCGGAGAGATCTACGTCATTGCCGTGGATCCCACGCGCGCGGGTAGAGGGCTCGGCGCGGCGGTGACCGCCGCCGGTCTCGCGCACCTTCTCGACTCCGGCTTTCCCGAGGTGATGCTCTTCGTCGACGAGGCGAATTCGGCCGCGCGAGCGATGTATCGCCGACTCGGTTTCATCGAGCACCACCGGGATCGCGCGATGGGGCTCTCGCTGTGAGCCTCAGCCGCTACGACCTGACGAGGCAGCAGGTCGCCGAGTTGCTCGATAACGCCCCGAAGTACCGAACCGATCAGGTCTGGGAGGGCATGTACCGAGACTGCTCCGAACCCGACGACTGGTCCACCCTTCCACGCGCGTTGCGCGAGCGCCTGTCGGGGTTGCTCCCACGCGCTCTGACCGAGGTACTCCGTTCGGTCTCCGACGATGGGCAAACCATCAAATATCTCTGGGGACTCGCTGACGGCAACCGAATCGAGACTGTGCTCATGCTGTATCCGGATCGGGCGACGGTCTGCGTGTCGTCCCAGGCCGGGTGCGCCATGGCCTGCAGCTTCTGCGCGACCGGACAGGCTGGGTTCTCTCGTCACCTCAGCGTGGGCGAGATCGTCGAGCAGGTCGCGCTCGCGCGGCGTGATGCCGCCGGAGTCGACCGTCGCGTCTCGAACATCGTCTTCATGGGCATGGGGGAACCGCTTGCCAACACCGAGCCAGTGTTCGAGGCCTGCCGGCGGATCCACGACGACCTCGGAATCTCGGCTCGGTCGATCACCGTGTCGACTGTCGGAGTCGTGCCCGGCATCCGGGCGCTCGCGGAGTTCGAACTGCCGGTAAACCTCGCGGTCTCCCTTCACTCCGCTGATGACGCATCGCGTGATCCGATCGTGCCGATCAATCGGCGATACCCGCTCGACGCGGTGATCGGCGCCTGCCAGGACTACCTCCGGGTACGTCGCAGACGTGTGTCGTTCGAGTGGGCGATGATCTCGGGGGTGAACGACCGCGCGGAGGACGCCGAACTTCTGGCCGACCTGTGCCATCGCCTTGAACCGAGCGCGCACGTGAATCTGATCCCGCTCAACCCGACGCCGGGATACGCAACGGTCGGTTCCGGCCACCAGACCGTTCGAGGATTTCAGCGTCGTCTGGAGAACCTCGGGGTCAACGCCACGATCCGACGGAACCGCGGGACCGAGATCGACGCCGCCTGTGGCCAACTCGCCGCCCAAGGGGTGTCGATCGGACGTCGGCCGGAAAGAAACCGTCAGACGACATCATCAGCGCGCCCGACATAGCCGGGGTTGACGACGAGAAGCTGATCGAGCACCTCGTCCCCGAGCGTTTCGAGAAGCCGCGCGTCGAGGACGCGATCGCCGCTCAAGATCTCGTCAACTAGGTGCCCATGGTCCAACACGCCGATTTCGGTGAGGCGCTCGACGCGGCGGCTCGACAGCTTCGGGGTCAGCCGCACCTCGCGGGCGATCATCTCGCGAACTGAGTCGCGAAGTCGCCGGCGATAGTCGCCGCCCGCCCCCTCATCCTCTCCGTCGAGCGCGTCGCGCAACGCGCTGAGCGTGGGAACGATGCCGGTCTCCGCTCTGGACGGATTCGAACTCGGGGTGTTTGCCGGATCACCATCATCGGCGGCCCGTTCCCCGAATCGACTCGGATCAGGGCGCCATCCGAGCAGGCGGAGCAGGTCGTACTCGTTCTCGACGACCCGACGACCGATGGCGAGCAGCTCGAGGTCATCCACCACCCCGGAGAGATGCGCCTCAGCCTGAAGGAGGCACATCAATCCCCACTTCCAGGTGCCGAGCACCTCGTGATGGCGCAGTGTCTCCTCGCTCACGTGTGATCCTCCGAAACGCTCGTAGTCAGCGAGCAAGGTCCCCCGATCGACACAACCGAGCGCCGCGGCATCACCGCCGAACCTCCACGCCCGCACGCAGCACCAGCCGAGATCCTCGGCCGGGTGACCGAGATGCGCGAGTTCCCAATCGATCACTGCCCGAAGCTCACCGCCCTCCACGATCAGATTGCCGAGTCGGAGGTCACCGTGGCAGAGCACCGTCGGAGCTGGCTCAGGTGGATGCTCTCGGAGCCAACGCTCGGCAACGGCCAGAACCGGACGGTCAGACGCGAGGGCGAGGCGAACCTCGCGATACGCCTCGATCTGGTCGATGGGCTCCGAGAGGGTCTCGAGTCCCGCGACTGACGACGTGCCCCGCCGATGGATGTTGGCGGCAGCGCTCGCGAATCCGCTGGCGAGCCGCACGCGACCGGACAGATCAAGCGAGCGCAGGACGCGAACCCCGATGGTCTCACCGGCGATGTGACCCGAGACGAGGACGGCACGCCCGTCGGGGAACCCCGCGGCGACCGGCTTCGGGACCAGAAGCCCCTCGCCGGCGAGAGCCGTGAGCAGTTCGAACTCGCCGAGCATGTCTCGCGCGGTGTCACCGCGAGCCACTTGGACCACGAACCTTCCGTCGTCGGCGTTCACCTCCCAAGTCACCCGTGAGGCCCCACCGGTCAGCGGAGCAGCCCCCGTCGGAGCCAGCCCGGTGAGGGCCTCGAACTCCCTCTCGATTCTCTCGGCCTCGTCCACCGACCCCACACTCCCACGCTCGGCGCGCTGACGTCTCGCTAGCGTCGCGGCGTGGCCGCCAAACCTGTCGTCGAGTTGCGCGACATCACCGTGGTGCGAGACGGGCACGCCATCATCACCGGCATCGATCTCAAAATCCATGAGGCTGAACATTGGGTGGTGCTCGGCCCGAACGGATGCGGCAAATCGACGCTCCTGCGCATTGCCGCGTTCCGCGAGCACCCGACCTCGGGGTCGGTTCGCGTGCTCGACGCCGAACTCGGTCGCGTAGACATCCGCCACGCGCGGTCTTCTATCGGGTGGGTGGCCTCCGGTCTCGCGGACTCACTCCGACCGGAACTCACAGCCACCGATGTCGTCATGACCGCGCTCCATGGGGCGCTGGAGCCCTGGTGGCACAGCTACACCGACGAGGACCGGAGCCGAGCCGGCGACCTGCTCCGTCGACTCGGCGTCGGGGCACTGGCGCATCGGAGCTTCGGAACCCTCTCGAGTGGTGAGCGTCAGCGGGTACTCCTCGCGCGCGGACTCATGGGCGAACCCGCCGTCGTGCTCCTCGACGAACCCGCCGCAGGACTCGATCTCGGCGGTCGCGAGGAGTTGATCGGCTCGATGGAGGTCATGACGGCCTCACCCATCCCGACGGTCACGGTCACCCATCACGTCGACGAGATTCCCTCTGGGGCCACCCATGTCCTCGTTATGGCGCGGGGAACGACGCTCTCAAGCGGGCCCATCGAACGACACCTCAACGAGGTGGTTCTCTCGGATGCTTTCGGTGTCGATATCCGACTCGATCGTCGAGCCGATGGTCGCCTCAGCGCGTATTCGTCGCGACGACCCGGCTGAGCCGCTCGCGACCCACCCGGACCTGATCGGCGAGCACCCGTTCGAGTGGCCCGGGGGTCCAGAGGCTCCCCCCGTAGTGGAGACGAAGCACCACCCGGCAGTCGGCCGCACCGGCGTCCTCCACAACGACGGACAGCGTCCAGTCGGAGTAGTCCCGCGCGCCCTCCTCGCGGCGGGTGAAGAGCACCTGGGTTCGCTCCGGCCCGACGTCGAGCACGGTTCGCACCATGCGGAGGCGTTTCGTGCGAGCGAAGGGGCCGATCCGCGCGCGCAACTCCACCATCCAGACCGGCCGGTCATCGGTGTCAACCCCAGCCGGCTCGGCCAGAGAAACGATGTCGAGCCACTCGGCGTACGAGGCGAGGTCGGAGAGGACATCGACCACCATCGCGCGTGTCGCCGCGAGGTCGATCGCTTCCTCTAAGTCCATCATCGCCCGGTCTCCAGTCGATCTATCCGCGCCGCTTCATCCCGAAGGCGCGGGCGAGAAGGGACGAGCGAACTTCCCCCTCAGGCGGCTCGGGGGCACCACGCGCCGGAGCCCAGGACGGTCGGCTGGTGTCGGCCGCCGAATGCTCCTGCGGATGTTGTTCCTCCGGGTGCTGGTCCACCGACGCTTCGTCGTCGAGGGGTTCCTCCGACTCGCTGAACGACGCAACCGAGTGCTCGACGATGCGGTTCCGAGGTGCGACGACCGCGGACGAGTCCTCGGCATCGACACCGATCGCGAGTTGCTCTGCTACCGGCTCAGGGCGGGTCCGACGGCTGCGGCGTGGGCCGGCGTCGGCGCGATCTGCCTCAGGGCTCGGCCGGAACAAGCGGAGCGTTGGATCGCGGCGATCGTCGAGGGTCCATCCGCGTGGCAGAACGAGCCGATCGGCGTGACGTTGACAGATGACCCCGCCGTCAGTTTCAACCTCGTCATCGATCGGGGCCATCCAGAACACCAGTCGCTCGGGGACCATCCGATACACGAGCGCCGCGGGGGCCGAGCAGCCCGGGCGATCGCAGAGCCTCCGCATGGAGGCGAACCGTAGTCCGCCGCCCTCGGAGAGGCGCTTCGAGTGGGCGATACGGGCCTCGATCCCATGACCTCCACGGTGTGAACGTGGCGCTCTTCCAACTGAGCTAATCGCCCCGGCGCGATGACGATATCAGTGCGCCGCCCGAGTCGGCACCGGCTCAGGGACGAGGAACGAGGCAGGCTCGCCCGAGACCGAGGCGGTCAAGGTGACTCTGAGTCGATAGCGGGCAATCCTGGTCGGTCGGAACGAGGGCATCGACCACGAGCTCTCCGGGCGCGAGGGTGCAGCGAACCTCCCGCGCGAAGGAGTCGACATCGACCTCGGCACAGGAGCCGGGTCGAAGCACACCGTCAACTTCGCCCTCCTCTCCCGGCGGCGACGTGAGCGCTCCAACGAGCACAACTCCCGCACCGATCAACGCGATGACGGTGACGAAACGCCAGGGGAATCGCGCCGGCCCGACCGGGATCTGCGGCATCGGTGGGTCGTGGGGCGATCCGGGCGGCCGCTGATGAGTCGATGTCGTCGAGGGAGCACGGGACCGGTCGTACATCACCCGACGGCCGGGATCGGAGAGCACCCGATAGGCCTCGTTGAGGCGCGCCATCTCCGAGGAGGATGCGGAGCCGGCGCTGTCGGGATGCAAGCGCCTTGCCTCTCGCCGGTAGGCGGCGCGGATCTCGTCCCGAGACGCCGACGACCCGACACCGAGCACTCGGTAGTGATCGTCGTTCATGGTCAATAGCCGGCGCGCGGATCGACGATGCCGTCGAGCGCCTCACCCCGACAGTAGGCCCGGACGTTCTCACGGATGCGAGGCCCGAGGAGCGGTTCTCGCATCTCAGGGGTGTTGCCGACGTGCGGGGTGATCACGCAGTTGTCGAGTGACCACAACGGATGATCGACAGCGAGCGGCTCAGGATCCGTCACGTCGAGGGCGGCTCCACCGATCGCGCCGTCTTGGAGCGCTGTGACGAGCGCATCGGTGTCGACGAGCGCTCCACGGGCCACGTTGATCAACCAGGTGTCCCTGGTCATCATGGCGAGTTCGTCGACACCAATGAGTCCCCTCGTCTCCTCGGTGAGCGGCGCCGCAAGCACCACGACCAGGGCATCGGCGAGGGCGTCGATCAGGTGATCAGGGGACACGACAAGGTCCGCGCCCGGCACGGGTCGGTCGGAACGACGCACGATGGTCGTGCGACAGCCGAAGGGCTCGAGCAAGGCGAGCAACGATCTCGCTATCCCACCTCCCCCGACGATGGTGACCCGCTCGCCGTGGAGCCCTCGGCCGGCCGGTTCCCCCCAGCGACGCTCCCTCGCGTAGCGATGAGTCGCTCGCAACCCGCCGAGGGCGAGGGCGAGCGCGAGTTCGGCCACAGGTTCGGAGTACGCCCCCTTCCCGCAGGTCCACACCCGGCGGTCGTCGATCACCTCGAGGAAGTCCTCGACACCGGCGAACGGGAGTTGCACCCACTCGAGCAAAGGGCGAGACGAGAGGTTCCCGCGCAGCTCACTCACCGCCGTGTGATCCCACCACACCAGCGCGTCGGCGTCCTCGAGGGGCACGATCTCCGCTCCCCCCTCGCGAACGGCGGCATCGACCCATGGCGGCGCGCCCGAGGGGCCGATCGCCACCCGCCGGGCGGCGGAGGTCACGAGAGGTCGACCATCACGTGCTTGATGCGCGTGTAGTCGTCGAGGGCGTACGACGAGAGGTCCTTGCCGTATCCCGACTTCTTGTAACCACCGTGGGGCATCTCGGCGACCAGTGGGATGTGGGTGTTGATCCATACGCACCCGAAATCCAGACGACGCGCCATCCGCATGGCGCGGCCGACGTCCCGGGTCCAGACACTTGACGCAAGCCCGTACTCAACTCCGTTGGCCCAGGCGACCGCCTCGTCCTCATCGGAGAAGGCCTGCACGCTGATCACCGGACCGAAGACCTCACGCTGGCTCATCTCGTCACCTTGAAGAAGGTCGGCGACCACGGTCGGCTCGAAGAAGAATCCGGAGTCGCCGATGCGATTGCCGCCGGCGACGACCCTCGCGTGCTTCGGCAAGCGGTCGATGAATCCGCTCACGTGGGCCAGTTGGTTCGCGTTGTTCACCGGGCCGAGAAGGATGTCCTCTCGCTCGGGGGTGCCGACCCCCACGGTTCGCGCCTGCTCCGCGAGAGCATCGACGAGGTCGCTGTAGACCCCAGGAGCGGCGAGCACCCGCGTCGCCGCGGTGCAGTCCTGACCAGCGTTGAAGTAGCCCGCTGTCGCGATGCCCTCGGCCGCGCTCTCAAGATCGGCATCGTCGAACACCACGACCGGCGCTTTCCCCCCGAGTTCGAGATGCACGCGCTTCAGGCTGGAGGAGGCTGCCGCAGCGACCTCCTGGCCCGCTCGGACCGATCCGGTCACGGAGACCATCGCTGGCGTCTCGTGCTCGACCATGGCGCGACCGGTGTCGCGGTCACCGCAGATGACGTTGAGGACGCCAGCGGGCAGATGCTCCGCGGCGATCTCCGCGAGACGGGTGGTCGAGGCCGGCGTCGTGTCACTCGGCTTCAACACGACGGTGTTACCGGCTGCGATGGCTGGGGCGAATTTCCACACCGCCATCATCATCGGGTAGTTCCAAGGCGCCACCTGAGCGCACACGCCAACCGGCTCGCGTCGAATCATCGAGGTCATTCCGGCCATGTACTCCGCAGCCGCCCGGCCTTCGAGGTGTCGTGCCGCACCAGCGAAGAATCGGATCTGGTCCACCATCGGGCCGATCTCCTCGCCGCGGTGAACCGCGTACGGCTTGCCGCAGTTCCTCGATTCGATCGACATGAGTTCGTCGCCGTGCGCCTCGACGGCATCAGCGATTCTGAGCAGGGCCAGCGCCCGCTCTGACGGGGTGGTGTCTCGCCATGCCTCGAACGCCTCTCCCGCCGCGCTCATGGCGCGATCGACGTCGGCGGGTCCGGACACGACCGCGCGCGCGTACTCCTCCCCCGTCGCCGGATCGACGACTGGCGAGGTGCGGCCATCCGCGCTATCGCACCACTCCCCGCCGATGAAGTTCCTGAAGGTGTCACCGCTTGAGCTGCTCATGGCTCGTTGTGTAGCAGACGCCCAGTGGTGAACCTGACGCTCAGTCACCGACGACCACCCGAAGGATGAGGCTGCTCTCCGTCCTGGCGACACCAAGATCGGCGCGAAGCCAACGGACGAGGTCGTCGAGTCCATCGGCACCGGCGCATTCAGCCACCACCGTGTAGTCGGCCGTCCCGGTGACGTAGGCAGCGAAGACCACCTCGCTCCGCTCCGCAAGGCGCGCCTCGAACTCCTCGGCCGAGGCACCGGGAGCGAGGGAGAGGTCGACGACAGCCCGGAGCGACCGGCCCACCGCCCCGGGATCGATCACCGCTCGGTACCCGGTGATCACCCCATCGCGCTCAAGTCGACGGACACGATCGGCCACCGAGGTCGGCGCGAGATGCACTCGCTCCCCGAGCGCCTTCCACGACATCCTCCCGTCAGTTGCCAATTCAGACAGAATTCGTTGGTCAAGAAGGTCCACATCCGTTATTTCAGGTGTCATAAGCGAATTCTGGCCCGGAATATGCCGACATCCACGGAACGAACGAGCGCAAACTCGTCCCATGTCATCCTTCACCAGCATCGGTGTTCCGACCGAAACCAAAACCGATGAGCACCGGGTCGCCCTCACCCCCGATGGCGTGGTCGAGCTCGTCGGACGCGGTGTACGCGTAGCGGTCCAGAGCGGGGCGGGCACCGCCGCCGGATTCGAGGATGCGAGCTACGAGGCCGTTGGCGCTGACATCGTCGCAGACGCGGCACAAGCTTGGTCATGCGACCTCGTGGTGAAGGTCAAAGAGCCCCAAGCGGCGGAGTTCACCCATCTCCGTCCCGACCTCACCCTCTTCACCTATCTCCACCTCGCCGCCTACCCCGAAGTCGCCGAGGCCCTTACCGCATCCGGTTGCACTGCCTTCGCCTACGAGACCGTCACCGACCAGCGGGGAGGCCTTCCGCTGCTCGCGCCGATGAGTGAGATCGCCGGCCGGCTCGCTACCCAGATGGGTGCCCAATTCCTGGCCGCTCACCACGGCGGGCGCGGTGTGCTCCTCGGTGGGTCGCCCGGCGTGCGTCCGGGCCGCGTCGTTGTTATCGGCGCCGGGAATGTCGGCTGGAACGCGGCGCGCATGGCCGCCGGGCTGGAGGCCGAGGTGGTGGTGGTCGACCGCGACCTCGACCGTCTCCGTTGGGTTGACCAGGTGTACCAAGGCCGGGTGACCACCGCGGCCGCGAACCGCGGGTCCATCGCGCGCGCCGTAGGTGATGCCGATCTCGTCGTTGGGGCGGTACTCGTCGCTGGGGACCGAGCACCGGTCGTCGTTGATGAGGAGATGGTTGCGTCGATGAGAGCCGGCTCGGTCATCGTCGATGTTGCCGTCGATCAGGGCGGTTGCATCGCGACCACCCGCGAGACCACGCATTCGGCGCCGACGTTCCTCGCGCACGACGTGATCCATTACGCGGTCGGCAACATGCCGGGTGCCGTTCCTCACACCTCGACACTTGCGCTCACCAACGCGACACTCCCGTACATCGCACGGCTTATCGACTCTGAGAAACCGACATCCGATCTCCCGGACGACCTCCTGGCGGGATTGAACGTGAGCTCCGGTCACGTCGTGAACGAGATCGTCGCCTCCACACTCAACTGAGATCCGATCGGAGCCGACCCCTACGCTCAGCGGATGGACGGACTCCAACTCGGATACAACACCGGTTACTGGTCGTCAGGGCCCCCGAGCGGGGCGCTCGACGGAGTGCTCGAAGCGGATCGTCTTGGATTCGATTCGGTGTGGACCGCCGAGGCCTACGGATCTGATGCGCTCACCCCGCTCGCCTGGTGGGGATCGCGCACCGAGCAGATCCGACTCGGCACCGCCATCATGCAGATGTCGGCGCGCACGCCAGCGGCCACGGCCATGGCCGCCATCACGCTCGACCATCTCTCCGGCGGGCGGTTCATCCTCGGGATCGGTGCCTCAGGCCCCCAGGTCGTCGAAGGCTGGTACGGACGCCCCTATCCGCGACCGCTCGAGCGCACCCGCGAGTACGTCACCATCCTCCGCGACATCATCGCCCGCGAGGGCCCCGTCGAGTTCCACGGCCGTCATCACGATCTGCCCTACACCGGCGCCGACGGCACCGGACTCGGCAAAGCGTTGAAGTCGACGGTTCATCCGCTCCGCAATCGCATTCCGATCTTCCTCGCGGCGGAGGGCCCAAGGAATGTCGCGCTGTCCGCAGAGATCTGCGACGGGTGGCTCCCGCTCTTCTTCTCGCCGCGCGAGGACGCCTTCTACCGACAGTGCCTCGAGGACGGCTTCGCCGCATCCGAAGATCGAGATCGCTCCGAGGGCTTCGAGGTCGCGGCGACAGTGACCGTCATTCCGGGTGACGACGTCGAGGCCTGCGCCGACCTCGTCCGGCCGTACCTCGCGCTCTACGCAGGGGGCATGGGGGCGCGGGGCGCAAACTTCCATTTCGAGGTCTTCGCGAGGATGGGGTACGAGTCGGTCGCCGAGGAGGTTCAGGCGCTCTATCTCGCGGGTCGCAAGGAGGATGCCGCGCGCGCGATTCCGCTCGAAATGGTCGAGGACGTGGCGCTCGTCGGACCGGTCGACAAGATCCGATCCGAGATCCCACGCTGGCGGGAGTCGTGCCTCACCACCGTTTTGCTGAGCGGTCCAGCCTCATCGCTCTCCTCGATGGCCGCGCTGTTCGCCACCTGACCGCTGCGTCAGTCGCAGCACGAGTCGCGCCAACCGCAGGACCGGCAGCGGAAGTGCGCGTGCTCCGGAGCCATATCGCCGCCGCAGTGGGGGCAGTCGGCGAACGTTCCGAGCGGCGAACGGCAGGCGGACGTCCGCTCGGTCGTGCTCTGATCGTGGGAGGACTCCATGCGGCCATCGTGGCAGACGCGAACGTCCGTCCCGAGGATTCCGACCGCAGAGGGCCAGCGTTCAGATGGCCGAACATCACGGTCGTCGCGCGCCGCCGTTAGGTTGGCCGCTCGTGTTCGCCGTCGCCCCCGATATGCCGTGAGCGCGACCGACACCGTCCGACACGGCACCGCGCGAGCTGCGCTCCGGCACCGGCGGTTCCGCATCCTGTTCATCGGGGCGACGCTGTCCAACGTCGGCACGTGGATGCAGAACTTCACCCTGCCGGCGTACATCGACTCGGTTACCGGTTCGGCTTCCCTGGTCGGCCTGCTCGTCTTCGTTCAACTCGGACCACTGCTTCTGCTCTCGATTCCGGCCGGCGTTCTCGCCGATCGGTACGACCGGACGACCCTCGTCACCTCGATGCAGGCGGTGATGATGGCGATGTCGGTCGTTCTCGCGCTCTCGACATGGAGTGGCGCGCCGCTGTGGACCATCTTCGTGATCCAAGGGATCATCGGCATCGCGAACACCATTCAGGCACCGGCGTTCTCCGCGAGCATCCCGCTCCTCGTCGATCGTCGAGACATTCCCGGAGCGGTCAGCCTCAATTCGGCGATGATCAACGGGAGTCGGATACTTGGCCCGACCTTGGCCGCGGCGCTCGCGGCGCTCGGCGTCGGAATCCCAGGACTGTTCGCAGTCAACGCGGTGACCTACCTGTTCCTCGCCATCCCCATCGTGCTCGTCCGCCTTCCCAATCCGGGTGGCGCGGGCCCGACGAGAGGTCTCAGCGCCCTGACCACCGGGCTCAGACTCGCGCGGGGTCGCCGGTCGCTCTCGCGCGTTCTGGTGTCGATGAGCGTTTTCTCGCTTGTGTGCCTGCCCTACATCGGACTCTTCCCGTCAGTCGCGCGACTCAACCTCGGTCTCGACCCCGAGGGGCCGACCTACAAATTCCTCTACATCGTGTGGGGACTCGGAGCCTTTTTCGGGTCGATCGCGGTGGGCACCGTGCTCTCAGGAACGAGTCGGCGAGATGTGATCGTCCGGGGTTACGGGCTCTTCGCCATCTTTCTCGCGATCTTCGCCGTCCTGCGGAGTCCGGCCGCTGCGTTCCCGGTCTCAGCGGCACTCGGCTTCGTCTACTTCATGACGGCCACCGCCCTCGTCACCGTCCTACAGGAGAATCTTTTCGACCGAGAACGCGCGTCAGTCATGCCGCTGTGGTTCATGGCCTTCGGCGGCACCATCCCCTTCGGCAATCTCATCGCCGGCCCGATCATGGACGCGATCGGCGCTCGGTGGGTCCTCGGAGTCGGCGCTGTGGCAGCGGTGGGCCTCAGCCGCTGGACTGATCTCGACCGCCTCTCCCCCGCCGATTTCATCGCCGCCGAGGATGTCGAGCCCGCACCACGCGACGGTCCGACGCGGCTGCTCTGAGAAAGATCTCCGGAACTCGCAGGTGATCAGCGAGGGTAATCGGGCAGGATGATCAGGCAGGCTGGTCAGCGGTGAGGATTCCGACCACTCGTTCGAGACCCGCGACACGGCTGCCCTTGACCAAAACCGCCGTCGAGGCATCGAAGCGGAGCGCGCCAACATCGTCGAGGGCGACGGGTTCGACCCCGTAGAGGTCGCACTCCACCGGCAGGAGTCGTACCCCCAGTCGGCTACAGAGTTCGGTGATCGCCTCGTGTGACGGACCCGGATCCTCGAGTTCAGCCATCAGCCCGAGCAACGCGACGTGGTCTGATGCCGGAACGGCGACGAGGGCGCGCAGAGCCGCCTCCACGGAAGTCGGATTCGCGTTGTAGGTGTCGTCGACGACGGTCAAGCCGTTGCGACCCTGCACCACCGTCATCCGCCCCGGTGCGGCGTCCACCGACGCCATCGCGTTCGCGGCCGCCTCGATGTCAACCCCGAGCGCTCCCGCAACAGCGAGCGCCGCGCAGGCGTTCGACACCATGTGCTCTCCCGAGAGCGCAAGGCGCATCTCCGTGGAGCCCCAGGGTGTTCGCGCGACGAACCGAGCTCGAGCCCGATCGTCGAGCACGATCCCCTCGGGGCTGACGTCACCGCCGGCACCGAAGCTGAGCACCGATCCCGCGCAACGCGATGACATCGCGAACACGCGCGGGTCGGCGGCGTTCAGAATCGCCGTGCCCGTCGACGGGAGCGCTTCGATCAACTCGCCCTTTGCCCGAGCGACACCATCGAGACCTCCGACAAGCTCGGTGTGGGATTCGCCCACCGCTGTGACGACACCGATGTCGGGTCGAGCGATGCGGCACAGATCGGTGATCTGCCCGTGGCCGCGCATGCCCATCTCGACCACGAGTGCCTCGCACCGCTCTGGGGCGGCGAGCACCGTCACCGGAAGGCCCTGCTCGTTGTTAAAGCTGGCACGGTTCGCGTGAGTCACGAGTCCAGCGGCCAAGGCTGCCGACGTCAGATCCTTCGTCGAGGTCTTTCCGACACTCCCGGTGATGCCGACCACCCGGGACTCGGCGAGCAGTTCGAGACGGACCGCCGCGGCGAGCGCGCCGAGAGCAGCCAGCGTGTCTTCCACGATCACGGCCGGGAGCCCGGCCGCCTCGACCGCGGAGCGGTCCGAGCAGAGATGCAGCACGGCGCCACGGGATTCGGCGTCGGCGAGGTGACGGTGACCGTCACGCTCAGCCACTAGCGCGACGAACATCTGACTGGGCGCGATGGTGCGCGAGTCGAAGTCCACCCCATCGATCGCGATCGACGAGAGGTCGCCGTGATGGGTGCCTCCGACCGCTTTGGCCACCCATGGTGCCTCGATCCTCATCGTCTCGAACGGTACCGTCGGCCCGGTGGGCAGGGCGGTCACCGAACTCGTGGTCCTCTTCGGTGGACGATCGGCTGAGCACGACATCAGCTGTGTCACCGCGAGACACGTGATCAACGCCGTCGACCGGTCGCGCTACGCCCTCACCCTGCTCGGCATCGATCGAGAGGGGGTCTGGCATCAGGCCGACCCCGAAGCCACGGAACTGTCCGCATCCGGCCCGGTGATCGGCGCGAGTGAAGCGCTCACCTCTCGGGTCGGGAGCGACGCGGTGGTGCTCCCGCTCCTCCACGGACCTCTTGGCGAGGACGGCACCATCCAAGGACTCCTCGAGGTCGTCGACCTTCCCTACGTCGGCTCGGGCGTCCTTGGCTCAGCGCTCGCGATGGACAAGGCGATGGCCAAGATCGTGGTCGGTGCGGCTGGTATCGCTCAGGCTCTGCATCTCGTGGTCACCGAGCGCGATCTCGAGAGGGGACCGTCTGGTGAAGACGAGCTCATCAGCCGGGTCGGCACCGACCTCGGCTTTCCGTGTTTCGTGAAGCCCGCGAACATGGGATCGAGCGTCGGGGTCAATCGGGTCGATGATTCGACCGGACTCATCCCCGCGGTCCGCTTCGCTCTCACCTACGACCGGGTCATCGTGATCGAGGAGGCGATCAGCGGTCGCGAACTCGAGGTCGCCGTGCTCGGCGACGCCGATCCGATCGTCTCGGTTCCCGGGGAGATCATCCCCGGCGACCGGTTCTACTCCTACGCCGACAAGTACCTCGACGGACGATCACGGACGCTCGTTCCCGCCGAACTCGATCCTGCGGTGGCCAACGAGATCAGGGACCTCGCCCTCCGCGCGTACCGAGCGCTGCGCTGCGAGGGACTCGCGCGCTGTGACTTCTTCCTCGCCGAGGATGGCCGCGGGTTGCTGCTCAACGAGGTGAACACGATGCCGGGTTTCACCCCGATCTCGATGTTTCCGCAGATGATGGAGGCCTCCGGCGTGCCTTACCCGGAGATCATCGAACGCCTGATCACCCTCGCGTTCGAGCGCCACGCCACGCGGCGCCGCCGCGTTGATCACTGACGCTCACGGAGCAAGCGCGGCGCGGAGGAAGCCGCGCAACTCGTCGCGAAGTCGACGCAGCCCGGCGAGGTCACGCGACCATCCGACCGTCTCGAGCGCCTCGGGCTCGGTCGCGATTCCGGTGACCGTCGCGTAGGCCAGAGCCGCGACGAGTCGCGGGTCCGCTCGCCGTAGACGCCCACGCTCCATCTCCAACTCGAGATAGGCCACACAGGCCTCGACCAGGGGGGCGATCCGCGAGCGGAGCCGCTCGACGAGTTCGCGATCAAGCCGTCCGAGCTCGCGAACCAACCCGAGCAGCGCCGGCCGCCTAACCGCGGGCCCGAACACGGCACGGATCACGGCATCGATACGGACCAACGGGTCGTCGTCTGAGGCGCGAATTGCGGCCGTGATGACAACCACGAGCTCATCGGCGACCGTGTCGAGCACCGCAGCCACCAAAGCCTCCTTGGAGGGAAACCAGTAGAGAACCGACTGCTTGCGCACGCCAACGGCGCGCGCGATCTCGTCGAGCGAGACCGCCTCGACCCCGCGGAAACCGAAGAGATCGACCGCCTCATCAAGGATTCGATCTCTCGTGGGTCGCTCCGGCACCCCGACATCCTCGCAGCCACAGCGTCCGTCTACCACTTGGTAGAGAACCTGATAGACATATGGTCGTGATCGCCGAAGGTCTCGCCGGAAAGAAGATCGTCATCACCGGTGCCACGGGCTTTGTAGGCACCGCCCTCGTTGAGCGGCTCCTCAGGGGTGTGCCCGACTGCGAGCTCGTTCTGCTGGTCCGCGATGGACGGCGCACCGCCGCCGCCCGCAGGACCGAGCGAGAGCTGCTCTCCAACGACGCCTTCGACCGTCTCCGGTCAGATCTCGGCAAGGAAGGCTTCTCGGAGATGTGCGCCCGTCGCGTCACCACGATCGCCGGCGACGTCTCCTCCGACGGACTCGGGCTCGACGAGGCGGCGCGGGCGGTGTTCGCCACGGTCGATGTCGTCATCCACTCCGCTGCCACCGTCTCCTTCGACTCACCTCTCGACCAGGCGGTCGAGATCAACCTGCTTGGGCCGACCCGCATCGCCTCGCTCTGCGCCGAACTTGACATCACGCCACATCTCGTCGCCGTGTCCACCTGCTACGTCGCCGGCAACCGCCGCGGCACCGCACCCGAGCAACTGGTCAGCGACGGACCATTCGACATCGGCCTTGACTGGCGCAACGAGGTCACCTCGGCCCGCCGACTGAAGGGCGACACCGAGGCCGAGAGTCGGCGTCCCGAACGACTCGCTGAGTTCCGCAAACGTGCCCGCGCCGAACTCGGAGCCGCGGGAGCGCCCGCTCTCGCCGCCAAGACCGAGCAACTCCGGAACCGTTGGGTGCGCGACCAACTCGTCGCGGCCGGTCGAGCTCGCGCGGCGAGCGTCGGTTGGCCCGACGCCTACGCCTTTACCAAGGCTCTCGGCGAGCAGGCCCTCACCGAGAGCCGTGGTCAGGTCCCCGTCTCGATCGTGCGACCCTCGATCATCGAGTCGGCGTGGGCGGAGCCCCGTCCAGGGTGGATTCGAGGCTTCCGCATGGCCGAGCCGGTGATCCTCTCCTACGCCCGAGGTCTGCTGAAGGAATTCCCGGGGGTCCCCGAGGGCACGATCGACGTCATCCCCGTGGACATGGTTGTGGCCGCCATCGTCGCCGTCGCTGCCGCCGGCCCGG
>Ga0222718_10001733_pt1 | contig 20369 bp, 32 predicted proteins | sample C33_27DmetaG_FD_165045 | JGI IMG/M metagenome (GOLD analysis project Ga0222718, IMG submission 165045) | Estuarine water microbial communities from San Francisco Bay, California, United States - C33_27D | ecosystem: Environmental > Aquatic > Marine > Unclassified | place: USA: California... | reverse complement strand
GAAAAACAAAGAAGTACAAGAAAAAGCGACCGCTGCAGTACGTAAGTCGTTTAATTTATCGAACTTTAAAAAGAAGAAAGGTTATTCTAACGCTTCTATAAAATTTAAGGAGCAAGGTTGGATTCCACTATCTAAAGCCTTTCAAGATATTACATCCTTACCCGGTATTCCTACCGGACATATCACTCTATTGCGTGGACATAGTGATACGGGCAAGACAACTGCCTTATTAGAAGCTGCGGTGAATGCTCAAAAAATGGGCATTCTCCCGGTCTTCATTATCACTGAGATGAAATGGTCTTGGGAACATGCAAAAGAGATGGGACTACAGTTTGATGAAGTAAAAGATGCAAACGGGAATGTAACGGACTTTGAAGGACATTTTTTATATGCCGATAGAGGTACATTAAATACTATAGAAGATGTAGCCGTTTATATTGCTGATCTATTAGACGAACAAGCTAAAGGTAATCTACCCTACGATCTATGTTTTCTATGGGATTCAGTAGGTTCAGTACCTTGTGAACTTTCTGTAAGATCAAATAAAAATAATAATGAGTGGAATGCCGGTGCGATGTCTACACAATTTGGTAATAATCTTAATCAAAAAGTATTACTTTCTAGAAAAGAGACATCACCTTATACAAATACTTTAGTTGCAATTAACAAAGTATGGACTATGAAACCTGAATCACCTATGGGTATGCCTAAACTTCAAAATAAAGGAGGTATGTCTATGTGGTATGATGCTACACTTGTAGTTACTTTTGGTAACATAACTAATCCGGGTACATCTAAGATCAAAGCGATCAAAGACGGTATGCAGGTAGAGTTTGCCAAGAGAACTAACGTACAAGTTGAAAAGAATCATATAGCAGGTGTACAGTCTAGAGGTAGAGTAGTTATGACTCAACACGGTTTTATAGCTGATGATAAAAGGGCTATAGATAAGTATAAGGACGAGCATAAAGAACACTGGTTAAAACTAGTTGGTAGTTTAGACTTTGATTTGGTTGAAGAAGGAGATTTAGAAGAAGATACAATTACACCAAATTTACTAGACTAGTGGCTTATCAAAATATTCTAAAGAATTTAAAACAGACCCCACCCCGAGCACTAAACGATCACATCCTGATCGTTGATGCGATGAACACTTTAATTAGATCGTTCTCGCTGCTCAAGGCGATGAACCCATCAGGCTCCCACGTAGGTGGTCTGGTAGGGTTTCTTCGTTCCTTGGGGTATGTTACTAGAATATTTGACCCAACAAGAGTTGTAGTTGTGTGGGACGGTAAAGGTGGATCAGGAAATAGAAAGAATATTGATCCCAACTACAAAGCACAGAGAGCTACCTCAAGAATTACACACTGGGGCCTATACGATACCAAAGAAGAAGAGACTGAAGCACTAATAGGACAGTTATTTAGAACTCAAGATTATCTAGAGTGTTTACCGGTACAGCAAATGGTGTTAGAAAAGTTAGAAGCCGATGATATAATGGCATATCTGGCAAAACGAGCTTCCTTAGCTGGTAAAAAAGTAACAATTGTATCATCTGATAAAGATTTTCTTCAGTTAGTAGATAATAATATAGAGGTATATGCACCGGTTAAGAAAAAAACATTTACAAAAGATAATATATTTGAGGAGTTAAAAGTACTTCCAGTTAACTATAATCTTGTAAAAGCACTACTGGGAGATAATTCAGATAACTTACAAGGAGTTAAAGGATTAGGTATAAAAACCGTAGTAGCTGAATTCCCTAAATTGCTAACAGAAAAAACTGACCTAGATTATGTATATAAAGTAGCAGAAGAAAAATTAGAAGGTAAAAAGATATTTGCTAAAATATTACACAACTGGGATAAGGTTGAAACAAACTTTAAGTTAATGGATCTACACGATACGTCCTTAGACGGTAAAGAAGTAGAGTATGTAGAAAATATATTAAAATCTCCTATACCAGATTTACAGACAGGAGCATTTTTACATCACCTGGATCAAGATAAAATTGAAGGTATAACAAAGAATACTGAAGGCTGGTTAGAGAACTTCAGAGGTTTAACAACAGTAAAATGAAAATAATATCATATTTAAAAAAGCCATTTTGGTTTAAATTAGTACAAATAGCGGCAATCACGTTATTAATAAGTAATTTAATAGTTGGATTAAAGATATTACAGGCAGTTTCATAAAAAGCTTAAAGCGTTGGAAGTCGTATTTAGGGAAATAGTAAAAAAAGACTTAATAGAAGTTTGGGAATTATTAGAACAGCTCAAACCTATAAACTTTACTTCAGATATAGATGATGCATGGACTGAATATAACGGTATAGGAATAGTAGGTTTAGATGGAGATAAGATAATTGCTTTCGGCAGTTTAGTTGTAGAGAACAAAATAAGAGGGTATCTCTCTGGTCAAATTGAGGATGTAGTAGTAGATAGTTCTTACAGAGGAAAAGGAGTAGGAGAGAAGTTAATTGAAGAAATTAATAAAAAAGCTAAAAAAATAGGATGCTATAGAGTCTCTTTGTTTTGCAAAGAAGAACTTATACCTTTCTATAATAAAAATGGTTATGAAGTAAATAATATAGTAATGAAAAAGTGGTTTTAACATGAAAAAAGCAGTTATAGTTAGTGGGTACTTTAACCCACTCCACAAAGGACACTTAGAGTTGTTCGAAAAAGCCAAAGAAGTTGGTGATTTATTGATCGTTATAGTAAATAACGATAAACAAAGAGAAATGAAAGGATCACAGTTCTTTCAAGATCAAGATGAAAGAATCAAAATTATTAGAGCCTTAAGTATAGTAGATATGGCATGGATATCAGTAGATAAAGATTCTACTCAAAATGCTACTCTTAAACTTATGGTAGATAAGTTTTACGGCTCTATGAAACTTGCATTTGCCAATGGAGGTGATCAAAATAATGATACGATACCCGAAGCTGAAATATGTAAGCAGTTCGAAATACAATTAATTGACGGTTTAGGAGATAAAATACAGTCTAGCAGTTGGTTGTTAGGAGAAAAATAATTATATTTAAACAAAGGTTATAAATGACGCTAAAAAGTTTACAACAATACGGGAAAGGGTTTCAACTTAAAGTACTAGGTTCACTACTTACAGACAAAGGATTTCTAATTAACGTTAGAGACGTTTTACATGTACAGTACTTTGATGCAGATTCTCACAAATGGATAATCGGTCAGATTATTGACTACTTTGATAAGTACCATACCTGTGTTACTATGGACGTTTTAAGAGTTGAACTTCAAAAGGTAGAAAACGAAGTACTTCAAGTAGCGTTAAAAGAAGAATTAAGAAATTCATACGAAGCAACTCAAGATGATCTAGAATACGTTCAAGAAGAATTTACAACATTCTGTAGGAACCAAGAAATGAAGAGTGCCATACTTAATTCAGCTGACCTTCTAAAGAAAGGTGACTTTGATGGTATTAGATCAAATATTGAGAACGCTATGAAGGCGGGTATGGATAAAAATATTGGACATGAATATAATAAAGATATTGAAACACGTTATAGGGTGGATTATAGACCTACCATTCCAACTCCTTGGCCGGTTCTTAACGATGGAATTCAAGGTGGATTTGGACCAGGAGATTTAGGGATATTCTTTGGATCACCAGGTGGTGGTAAGTCTTGGGCTATGGTAGCTATTGCTGCACATGCTGTAAAACTAGGATATAAAGTAAACTTCTATACTCTAGAACTTGGAGAAGATTATGTAGGAAAGAGATTTGACTGTTACTTCACCGGTTATAACATAGATGAAGTTAACCAGCATAGAGAAGAGGTAACTGAGTTTGTAGATGGATTGAAAGGTAAGTTAATTGTTAAGGAATATCCACCAAAAAGTGCTTCTATAAATACGATTAAGGCCCATATACAAAAATGTATAGATATGGACCATAAACCAGAACTTATTATTATTGATTATGTTGACTACTTAAAGGCACCGTCTAGAGGTAGAAACTACGAGAGAAAAGACGAAATAGATGATGTATTTATAGCAACAAAAGGTCTTGCAAAAGAAATGAAAATACCAATCATTACACCTTCACAGGTGAATAGAATGGGAGCAAGAGATAATGTTATAGAAGGAGATAAGGCAGCAGGTAGTTACGATAAGATGATGGTAGCTGATATGTGTTTTTCTCTATCAAGGCAAAAAGAGGATAAAGTATTAGGTACTGGAAGGGTTCATGTTATGAAAAATAGATATGGTCAAGATGGTATGACGTATAATATTAAAATGAATACTAACAACGGACACATACAATTTTTAGAGAAAGCCACAGAAGAAGAACTGCAAGCTGCAGATGCACCTATGTCTAAAGAAAGTGTGCTAGGACTATTGAAAAAAATATAAAAAAAGTTGGTAGAAAGTGCAATATATACTATATTTATAAAAGGCCCGATAGAGAAAATCAATCGGGTTTATTTATTTAATCCCATCAATAATATATAAAGATATATGAGTTTATTAAAAGAAAGAGTTGTCTATAAGCCCTTCGAATACCCTAAAGCATACGATTACTGGTTAAAGCAGCAACAAGCACACTGGCTTCATACAGAAGTTCCAATGGCGCAAGATGTTAGTGACTGGAAATCTAATATGAAAGACTACGAAAAAAACGTTGTAGGTCAAATCTTAAAAGGCTTTGCTCAAACCGAAACAGTAGTAAACGATTATTGGTCTACATTAGTAACTAAATGGTTTAGAAAACCAGAAATTATAATGATGGGTACAACTTTAGGTTCAAGTGAAACTATCCATGCAGAAGCTTATTCATTATTAAACGAACAATTAGGTTTAGATAACTTTGCTGAATTTATGGAAGATGAAGCTACAATGGCAAAGATAGAATCATTAATGGATGTCAGAGATAATCATGACGGCACAGCCAATTGGCATGATAGAGCTAAGTCACTAGCGATTTTTTCCGCGTTTACGGAAGGTGTGAACTTATTTAGTTCATTTGCAGTTTTATTGTCTTTTAAAATGAGAAATAAATTAAAGGGAGTAGGACAGATAGTAGAATGGTCAGTTAGAGACGAATCTCTACACTCAGAAGCAGGATGTTGGTTATTTAGAACTCTTATGGAAGAGCAGCCTAAATTTAAGACAAAAAAATTAGTAAAAGAAATTGAAGAAGCAGCTCATTTAGCTGTAAAGTTAGAGTTTGACTTTATAGATAAAGTATTTGAAATGGGAGATTTAGAAAATTTAACAAAAGATGAGCTAAAGAATTTTATCAAACACAGAGTTAATACTAAAATGGGAGATCTTGGTTTAGAACCTATTATTCCAGCAGCTGATATAGATAAAGGAGCATTAAAAACTATGAAATGGTTTGATGCAGTTATTGCAGGTAAACAACATACAGACTTCTTTGCAAGCAGAGTAACTAACTACAGTAAAGGGCATTTAGATTGGTCCTCAGCATTTTAAATATAAGGTTATGAGTAAGCTTTTTGTTTACGGTTGTTCATTTTCGTGTGCTTATCTGAGTAACAAAGAGTTACCTCCTATTGAAAAAACAGAAGGATGGCCTTATATTGTTGCTAAAAATATCGGTTACGAAATTGTAGATCGATCTAATCCCGGGTATGGATATAATCATATTGAAAATTGTCTGAATAAAGATTTAATATCAGACAAAATTAGTAAAGAAGACATAATTTTAATTAGTCCTTCCTATTTTCAACGTGTAACGCACCCTGAATTAGTTTTAAATTTATTAATAGATGATGGAATACAGGATTTTCATGCTTTAAATGCTAGATACGGGAAAAAGATGGATGAAATTGTAAAAATAAATGTTACACGCTTTTGTTTGAAAATAAATACATTGAAAGAGTTAGGCTATAAGATATATGGATGGTGCTGGTCCTTAGGAGGACTCACCGAGGAGATCTCTGATTTAAAAGAGCACCTACTAAAGTTAGGAAGTAGTATTATACCCGCCCCAGATTCTAGACTACTATGGGAAGATTGGATATTAGATAACTCTAAGTACATGTTAATACCAGGTAAAATGCTATCAGATAATTCTTGGACCGGTGACACTCATTTTAGTAAACATGGACATAAAGCAGCAGCAGAACAATTCGTAAAATTTTTATCAACATAATATGGTATTAGCAGTAGATTATTCCCAATGGGAAAAAGGAAAAGATTATCCTGAATGGATGAATGAAGTTTCATTAGCTACCATTTCAAATGGTTATTTACTTCCTAATGAAACACCTAAAACAGCATATAAAAGAGTTGCTGATACAATAGCAAAAAGATTAGATCGACCTGATCTTGCATCTAAATTTTTTAGATATATGTGGAAGGGTTGGTTAAATTTAGCCTCACCAGTACTTTCAAATACAGGTACTGATAGAGGTCTACCCATTTCTTGTTTCGGTATCGATACACCGGACTCTATTAGAGGTATCGGTCTCACTAACGCTGAGTTGATGAGGCTGACATCTTTAGGAGGTGGTGTTGGTATTGGATTATCAAAGGTAAGAGGAAGAGGTCAGAAAATAGGCGATGGCACAACAGGACAGTCAGAAGGAGTAGTGCCATGGGCTAAGATATATGATTCAACTATCATAGCTACTAACCAAGGTGCAGTAAGAAGAGGAGCAGCATCAGTTAATTTAGATATTAATCACCCAGACTTTAAAGAATACCTTCAAATAAGAAGACCTAAAGGAGATCCTAATAGGCAGTGTCTAAATTTACACCAATGTGTGGTGGTAGATGACGCGTTTATGCAAAGACTTGAACATAGAGAACAAGAAGCTATGGATGTATGGGTAGAGATACTTAAATCAAGGGTAGAAACAGGTGAACCATACATTATGTTTAGTGATAACGTTAATAATGTTAATCCACCGGCTTATAAAAAGAATAATCTAGAAGTTTCGATGACAAACATATGTTCAGAGATTACTTTATTTACAGATGAAGAACATTCCTTTATTTGCTGTCTATCATCTGTTAACCTTACTAAATGGCATGAATGGAAAAACACAGACCTAATAGAAACCGCGATATATTTTTTAGATGGAGTGTTAGAAGAGTTTTTAGCTAAAACTTCTGGAAGAGATTCATTACAGAGAGCTCATAGATCAGCTAAAAAAGGTAGAGCAGTAGGATTAGGAGTATTAGGATGGCATACATTATTACAAAAAGAAAGAATACCGTTTTCTTCGGTAGCTGCTACTTCACTTACTAACCAAATATTCTCAGATATGAGAACAAAAGCAGAAGAAGCATCTAGAAAACTAGCAGATGAGTATGGAGAACCAGTTTGGTGTAGAGGAACAGGTATGAGAAATACGCATTTACTAGCAATAGCCCCAACAGTATCAAATAGTACGATAACTGGAGGAGTATCAGCAGGTATAGAGCCTATACCGGCAAACGTATTTACTTTTAATTCAGCTAAAGGCACATTTATAAGAAAAAATAAAGCATTAGAAGATTATTTAGAAGAAAAAGGACATAATACTGAAGAGGTATGGGATCAAATAATGAAAGATAGAGGAAGTATAGCTAACTTACCAGAAGATATTATGCCTGCAGAAGACAAACCGATATTTTTAACTTTTGCAGAGATAAACCAATTACAATTGGTAGAACAAGCAGCGATTAGACAAAAGTATATTGATCAAACACAGTCATTAAACCTTGCTTTTGATCCAACTGATAGTCCTAAGTTTATAAACGAGGTACATCAGACTGCTTGGAGATTAGGAATTAAAACGTTATATTACTTAAGAACAGATTCAGTTATAAACGGTGATATCGGTAGTAGAACATCGTTAGACTGTCTGTCATGTGATGGTTAATGTAAAAGAAATATTATCAGCTTGGGCTATAAGTGTTAATCCCACCGAAGAACAAGCTAAAAAAGCAGCATATAGGCTTAGTGTCTGTGATGGCTGCGAAAATAAACTCAAAAATAGATTTGGTGTTTTTGTTTGTATAGAATGTGGTTGCGTATTGAGCAAAAAAGCATTTTCTCCATTAGAGAATCCTTGTCCACTAAGGAAATGGGATCAGGAGTAATTGCAATGTCGAACAAACACTGCTATTATGAAAAAAATAAAACTTCCTCCTATAGAGGAACTAAAACAACTGGTTAAAGATCCAGGTAACCTTACCTTTTACAAACGAGTAAAATGGGAAGGACCAATAGAAAGTGTTGAATTTTTGAAACGGAAAATTAAAGAATACAACACATTTTTAGACAATAGTAAAGTAGAAGATACCCAGAAAAAACCACCAAAAGGAGTTGGTCTTTAGAGGTATTTTTCGTATATTATAATATAAACTTAAAACTATGTCTAATACATCAGCAAAGGGTAGATATACCCAATTAATGGAGTGGTTAAAAACATATAAATCCTCTCCTGTTTTTAAAAACAAAGATAGTAAGGAGAATAAGTTCTCTAGAAAACAATCTAGAATGTCTTACTATAAAAATAAAGGTGGAAGATGAAAAAACTCATTAAATTTTATGCCGACTGGTGTGGACCTTGTCAAACATATGCAACTATATGGGATGAGGTGACTCCGGATTATGAAGGACAGGTAGAATTTGTTAACATAGACGTTGATAACGATACATCTGGACTTGCAGCAAAGTACAAAGTAAGATCTATACCATTTACTGTGTTAATCAAAGAAGATGGTTCTGAAATTATAAAAACCGGTTTATTAACCAAAAAAGAGTTACAAGAACTAATATTATCATAAATGTTACGAAATCCAAATAGTATTCCGGAAACGGATACAGTTATAAAGGATCCGGTTATGGAACCTTTCTTTATTACAAGATCACAGAATAACGGTTATACCGTATTTGAAAGAGTTATTAAAGGTGAAAATAATAATCAATATATTAAAACCTTAGGATATCCTTCAAACTTTGGAAATGCACTAGAAATGGTAGCAAGAGAGAAACTAAATAAAGGAGGTAAAGAATTTAGTTTAAAAGAATATATAGATAGTTGGAGAAATGTAAAAAATTCATTAACTTCTGTATTACAGTAGCGTTTGCCTATACGCTTAACAATACCTGGCAAATTTAATTATTATAGAAATGGCAAAAAATGTCGTAGTTAGTCTCTCAGGAGGGATGGACTCCTCAACTTTATTACTTAGATGCTTATCAGATTATGATAACGTTACTGCTTTATCTTTTGATTATGGTCAAAAGCATAGAGTAGAACTTGAAAGAGCACAATCATTAGTAGATTATTTAAACGAAAATGGTCAAAAAGTTACTTATCAAGTTATTAAATTAGATGGTTTAGTAAATTTACTAGATTCAAATCTTGTAGAAGGAGGAGATGATGTACCAGAAGGTCATTATGAAGAAGAAAATATGGTAGCGACTGTGGTACCTAATAGAAATAAAATTTTCTCTTCATTAACTCAAGCAGTTGCATTATCAATATCTAAAAGAACTGAAGAAGAGTGTGATATTGCATTAGGTATACATGCAGGTGATCATGCAATTTATCCTGACTGTAGACAAGAATTTAGAGATGCTGATTATGAAGCATTTAAAATTGGTAACTGGGATGCAGATAAAGTAGGGTTCTTTATTCCTTACATAGATACAGATAAACTTGGAATATTACAAAATGGACAAGAATTGGTTAAAGAGCTTGGAATTAATTTTAAAGATGTATATAAACGTACTAATACTTCTTATAAACCTTTTCCTAGCGGGAATAGCGACTATAAATCCGCAAGTTCAGTTGAAAGGATTGAGGCATTTATTAGCTTGGGCGTCGATGATCCTGTTCAATATGAGGACGAAACTGGACCGGTAGATTATTCAGTAGCAAAACAACACGTAGAAAAATTATTAGCAGATTATGCTCAAGAAGCTAGCTGAATATCTTAAGATTTGTAAACTACATTGGAAAGAAATATTTGCAATATCATTTTTAATGCATTTTATTTTTGATTGGTTTATATTTGCTTTAGGATTTTTACTTGGAAGATTTTTATGAAAAAATTACTTATAATACTAACATTACTATTTACATTCAATAGTGTATATAGTCAAACGATAGAAAAAATAGATCCATCATTATATGGATACTGGATAAATATGGACAATGAAGTACTAATTATCCAGCCAAACAACACCTTTACCAGAAGAAATGGATCAGAGACTATTTCAAAAGGTAAATTACAAGTAGTAGACGGAGAATTATTAGTTATTAGGACTGATATTGAAACAGAATACTCCTTAGGGTTTGTTGTTAGAGAAGATATATTTGTAGTAGCCAAACCTGACAGTTCACAGGCTTGGGTATTTACAAGATTATAATATTAAGATTTGCGGGGTGGAGCAGTAGGTAGCTCGCCGGGCTCATAACCCGGAGGTCATAGGTTCGAGTCCTATCCCCGCCACTACGTTTTTTAAAAATGTAATTATGAATAAATCAATTTTTATTTTAATGTTTGCACTTGCAGGAGTAAGTGTGAGCTGTGAGAAATCCGATTGGTTTTCTCCGGACGAGGTAGATGCAATTAAATCTGGATTTAACGTCCAGGTTAATGATTTGCAGTTTGCAAATAATGCATTAACTACCCAAGTTACTGATCTTACAACACAGGTAACGAATTTGACTTCTGAAGTTGAAACGTTAACTGCATCTGTAAGCACATTAACTACATCAAACAGTACATTAACAACCGAAAATACAGCGTTAGAAGCTACTAATACAGCTAATGTAACGACTATTGCCGGTTTGAACGATGATGTGACTGATTTGACGTCTCAAGTTACAACTCTGACAGCAGAAGTTGCAGAACTAGAGGCAGATATAGTAACGTTAAACACTACTATTACAAACTCAGGTGCTACTAACACTGACTTAACAAGTCAGATTACTACTTTAACAGCTACTAATACTACATTAGCAGCTCAAGTAGCTACGTTACAGACTGAGGCAGATGCTTTAGAAGCTGATATCTTAACTATGAAGAACTTTAAGTCTTTAAGAGATAAGTTAGATGTTATGGTAGCAGCAACTATTACAGATACTAATTTAAACAGTGCGATTGACTCTATTTCTATAGGTCTTACTAGCACAAGTCTTACACCGTCTGTATTAGATGGTTTAATAAGCGCGGAAGCAGATTGGCTATTTGATAATGCCATTAAATCTGGGACAGTTTCAATGACTACTGCAGTTAGCAGTTTTTATGATACTTCTACAGATACAAATGTGGTTAACTTCAGAACACTTGTTACTGAATTAACTGCTGCATGGAATGCTGCAAAAGAACCACAGTTAATTCTATGGTTTATCGAGTTTATTAAAGAGTACGAAAATCTTTAGTATTTGAGTAAAGAATATTGGGAGCCGCCTTGTGCGGCTTTCTCTATTTATAATAAAGGTATGTTATGAGTAAGGTAAATTTAAATGATTATGTTTGCGCAGTTCCATTTACAAGTTTAGAGATAATGGATAAACAGCGTCATCTTTGCTGTTCATCATGGTTATTAAATCCTTTACCAGAAAATTCTAGTGTAAAAGATGCTTGGTTTTCAAAAGAAGCTAACGACGTAAGAGATAGTATGCTGGATGGTTCTTTTAGACACTGCTCTAAAACTCAATGCCCAGTACTTAACCAACTTGTTACTAAAGGACCAGTTGGTAAAATAAATCCAATATACAGAAAAGATACCTTACCTTTACACCTACTTAAAAAAGTAGAGTCTTACAAGAATGATATTTTGTATCCTTCTATAGTGCAATTTTCATTCGATAGAAGTTGTAATTTAAAATGTCCATCATGTAGAGTTAGCATAATAACTGCAAATAGTGAAAAAATTAAAGAAGTAGAATTAACTATACAGGAAATAGAAGATACTTTTGGTAAGTATATTGAAACAATTTATATAACTGGTTCAGGAGATCCTTTTATTTCGGTAGGATTTAGAAACTTTATGCATAATTTAGATGACAGTAAATGGCCAAAGTTAAAAAATATACATTTGCATACGAATGCTACTAAATGGAACCCTAAATTATGGAAGTATATAAAAAATGCTCATAAGTACATACGTTCCTGTGAAATATCAATAGATGCAGCTACTAAAGATACATATGAAAATAAAACTCGTATAGGAGGTAACTGGGATGAGTTGATGGAAAACTTACAGTTTATTTCTACCTTACCTAAATTAAAAAGAATTAAAACATCATTCGTAGTGCAGCAAAGTAACTATACAGAAATGAAAGATTTCTATGATATGATGATAAAAATATTTAAACATAAAGCAGAAGTATTTTTTGGTAAAATAAACAACTGGGGTACTTTTAAAAATGAAGTATTTTTAACTCACAAAATTTGGGATGAAGCTCATCCTGAACATCAATTATTTGTAGACGAAGTAAATAAGGCACTTCCAGCAAAACAATGCTGGCATAATTTGCAAGAGTTTGTTAAAACGTCTAAAAGTGTAATATGATTAAATTAGTTTGCCCATACACCATTAAGTTACACCCAGATCACTATTTAGAGCAGGTAAAAGATAGGTCTAGATTTTTATTAGATTTATTTATGAAAACTACTGGTAAAATTTATGATTTTACTCTATATACTGACGATGAATCTTATGAATTTTTAGGACGACCAGAAAATGTAAAAACAAAATACTTTCCTACTGAGGAATATGACTTTATTGATGACTTTAAAGTAGAACTTTTACACATTTTACCTCCAGATACTTATATTACAGATTTTGACTTGTATTTAAAAGAATCTTTAGTTATTAATAACAGTTATGATGTTTATATTGAAAGATATGAAGAAGAAGCTAACTGGGAAGTTTACCAAAAACAAATAAATTCTATAAAATTTGATGAAATACGTAATTTTTTAAGTTCAATTGATGCATTAAAAACTATACCGAATATAGGGTTCTTTAGAATGAATAATGCAAGGTTAAGAAAAGAGTATTCTGAATTATATTTTAAATATAAAAAAAACTTTATTAACCTATGTAGAAGAGATAACTATGAATATAGACACTATTCAGCTCTTTTTAGTCAGCATATATTAAATTATGTATTGAGTCTTAAAGATTATAAAGTTTATCAATGTGACCAAAACAACTGTACTCATTTAAATGGTTCTTATAAGTACAGGTTATCTGAAGATGAAATAATTAAAAGAGTTAGCAAAAAACAGTTAATATGAAAAACTTAGCAATAGTTGTAGTAGGAGATTATGCAATACAGTTTATACACGGTTTAAATGTTATTGAAAATTTTAGTAAACACTTTAACACAGTACATGTGCTTACTGATAAAGTAGAAACCTTACAAACTTACACAAGTAATACTAAATTAACATATATTTTTACACCGTATCAAAAAGATAAATTTAATTATTTTGATAAACTATACTTTTCATTAAATCTTTCATTAGTTACTCAAAAAAGTACTCTATATTGTGATGTAGGAGCTATTAATAGATTAAATGATTATTACCTGAACAATGAATCTCCTGGTATTGTATATCCAAGAGAATGGGGGAGTAACTCAAGTAATGCAAATATGTTAAGAGGTTTTGGTTGTGATGCATTTGAAGAAGGCTATTGGGATGAATTTATCGTTTATTTAGAAAAACATGGAGTAAAACCTGAAAGTGTACCTACTATATTTGAACAAACACTATTATTTAACTACAATGAAAACTATGATCAGGTTATTAGTTATTTAGAATCAGTTGAAGATTTGTTTGTAGGTTATTCTAATAGTAAAAGAAGTAAATATACAGCAGTAGGTAATGGAGAAGGATTAGCTTTAGCATATGCATGTATAAAGTCAAATATAGAATTAAGTAAATTTAGATATACAAAAGTAATTTGAAGGAAACAATAACATATTGTTTTAGTTTACAACTCAAAAAATACTATAGTAAAAGAAATTTTAAAATTACTATGGAGTTTTTTAAAAAAGCTTATGAATCAGCAGTTAAATTTTATAACGTTGAAATACTTACTGATGACTTTTCTATAAAAGAATTGAGAAAATACGGTTATAACTGTAAATCAGTTACTAACGAAAAATTTTTATATCATGATGACTTTAAAGTTTTTTTATTAGAAAATTATAAAAACTTAAATATACTAGTTGACCCTGATATAGTATTTTATGAAAAAGTAAATTTTTCAAACGATGTTGATTTAATAGTAGATAGAGTTTATAGATCTTTGACAAAAGACCATACTATACCTATGATAGAAGAATTTATTGACAATGGTATTCAAGAAATATACCCAGACTACATTTTTATAGAAACTATGCCTAATATAGGATTTTTAAAATTTAACAATATTGATTTAAAACTAGAATATATAAAAGTATATAAAAAATTAAAAAGTTGGATTATCAACTCTAACATAAAACATAATTTAAACCATAGTATTTTACTTGGACAATATCCTTTACAAATATTATGTAATAAATTTAACATTACTCCGACTAGTTTACAAGATTTACAAGGAGATAAGTATTTTCATTACGATGGTGAAAGAAAATTTTGGTCGTATAAAAAAAGTTTGATATAATTTAAAAAATTCGTATATTATAATATGATCTATTGGTTTACAGGCCAGCCTTGTGCTGGGAAAACGGTTTTAGCTGATATGCTAAAAAAAGAACATCTACCTCATGCATTTCGTATTGACGGTGATGATATGAGAGATTTATTCTCAAATAAAGATTACTCTATAAAAGGTAGAGTAGAAAATGTTAGTACAGCTCAACGTATTGCTCATTATCTCCATAATCAAGGAGAAGATGTTATAGTATCATTAGTCTCACCTTATATTGATCAAAGAGAAGATTTTAAAACCTTACTTGGCGGTAATATTAAAGAGATATATGTACATACTACAGAAATAAGAGAAAGAGATCATTTTGCTGCTATAGCATACGTTCCTCCTTCTAAAAATTTTATAGATATCAATACTAATTTTGATACACCACACGAATCATTAAAAAAAATATTAAATGAAATATAGTTTATTCATAGGAAGATGGCAGCCATGGCATGACGGTCATCAATGGTTAATCGATCAAAGATTAAAAGAAGGTAAAAACGTTTGTTTGGCAATTCGAGATGTTCAAACAAATGATAACCAGCCTTGGCCTCCTCAAGTTATTAAAAATGACTTAGAAGTAAGGTTTCAAGAAGAAATACAAGAAGGTAAAATCAAAGTAGTTATTATACCAGATATAGAATCAGTAAATTACGGAAGAGGAGTAGGATATGAGATAATAGAGCACGTTCCTCCTACTAATGTAGAAGAAATATCTGCTACAAAAATAAGAGAGCAGATGAGAAAAGATGGTAAGTTATAAAAGACACATTTTAAAAACAGTTACCTGGAGAATCATTGGTACTTTAGATACTATGGTTATTTCTTGGATTATTACAGGTTCATGGAAATGGGGATTAGCAATAGGTAGTATTGAAGTATTTACAAAAATGATATTATACTTTCTACATGAAAGGGTATGGTATAAGTTTAGTAAATTTGGAATAAATGATAAAATTAGACGTAAAAATAGGTGATACTATCCTTATGGGTAGATTCAAAAATAAAAAAGTTAAAATAAAGACTATTGAGACTGACGAGTTCGGTATGCCGATAATAAATGGAAGACCTGCCTGTACATTTAGAATGGTACCAAACCCAAGATCATGATACAATTAGGAATATCAGCTTTTTATCACGATTCAGCTGCCTGTCTTATGGTAGACGGTAAGGTTATAGCTGCAGCAGAAGAAGAAAGATTTACCGGTATTAAACACGATAATAGTTTTCCTATAAATGCTATTGAATACTGTCTTGAAGAAGGTAGAATTAAACTAGCAGATATAAAAGAAGTATGCTGGTACGAAAAACCTAAAAAGAAAGAAGAAAGAGTATATAAAGTATTTAATAAAAGGCCGTTAAGAACTTTATTTTTAAGACTAAAAGCAAAAAAAAGATTCAAAGAGCAAAACCCTTTCTTAGTTCTAAAATCCATTGGTTATAAAGGAAGAGTTAAGTTTGTAGATCATCATCGGTCACATACTAACTTTAGTTACTACACCAGTCCATATAAAGAGGCTGCTATTCTTACTATTGATGGAGTAGGAGAAACAGAAACTATCACTATATCAAAAGGACAAGGGAATACTATAACTAAGATACATTCCATAGATTTCCCACATTCACTAGGTATGTTATACTCAACAATCACATCGTTTTTAGGGTTTAAACCCAATGAAGGTGAGTATAAAGTAATGGGTCTCGCTCCATACGGTGATCCTCGTAGATATTTCGAAAAACTGAATAAACTGTTCAAAGGATCTGGTAGTAATTTATATTTATTACAAAGATACTTTACCTGGGAATATTCCGAACAGGTAATGTTTAATAAAAGATTATGTCGTCTATTAGAACTACCACCCAGACTCCCGGAAGAAGAGGTTACTCAGAAACACAAGGACTTAGCAGCAGCATTACAGAAAATTTACGAAAGAGAATTTATATTTTTGGTAAGAAAATCAAAAGAGCTTACAGGTACCACCAACTTATGTCTAGGAGGAGGATGCGCGTACAATGGGGTGGCGAACGCCTTAGCATATAAGTATTTTGATTCTGTATATATACCATTTGCACCATCGGATGCAGGTTCAGCTATAGGTGCTTGTCTCAAAACTCATACAGATATCTCACCTTACTTAGGACCTGAGTATACAGATAAACAAATTTATAAAGTTTTATCTAGATATAAAGATAAGGTTCAATATTTTAAGCTATCAGAAAAGAAACTTATTAGAAAAACAGCACAACTTTTAACTGCTCAAAATATTATTGGATGGTTTCAAGGCAGAATGGAGTTTGGTGCAAGAGCGTTAGGAAATAGATCTATACTTGCCTCACCAAGACACCCTGTGATGAGAGAAAGACTAAATCAGGTGATTAAAAAGAGAGAAGGCTTTAGACCCTTTGCTCCATCTGTACCAAAAGAAGAAGCTAGTAAATTTTTTCACTTAAAAGAAGATATTCCTTATATGAATCAAGTTGTTAGAGGCAAAACTATGTTAATACCATCAGCAACTCATATTGACGGTTCTTGCAGGGTTCAGACTGTAACAGAGGAACAAAATCCTATTTATTATAAACTATTACAGGAGATTGGAGGAATGTGTAATATACCAGTTTTATTAAATACATCATTCAACTTAAAAGATCAAACTATAACACTAGATCCTCAACAGGCTATAGAGAGATTCTTAAATTCCAGAATTAGTTTTCTTGTAATTAATAGTTTTCTAATTAAAAAGAAATAATATGATAAAAAGAATACAAAAAATAATAAGAAGTTGGCAAAAAGAAAAAGAGTATCAAAAAAAACTTGCTGAACTTAGAAAAAGGGATCCATTTAATTATAAAAACTTCTAAAAAGTTGTATAATTATAATAATATTCTTATATTATAGAATATAGACTATAGTGTCGTAGCACCACTTTAAAAACACAATATGGAAAATAGAGAAAAAAAGGTTATGGAAATTAAAGATCTTTCTAGTTCGCCTACAGTGCAGAACTACCCAGACGCAAAAAAACACCAATTTGTGTCGTTTATTAAGTCAGGAATTCGTATATTTGGTTATATACTACTGCCTTTCAATGTATTGGCAGGGGCAAGTGTTCTAGTAGTATCAGAAGTAATAGGTATAATCGAAGAATTAGTATAATGGGAAAATTTACATCAACAAAAGTATTTGACGGGTTCTCAACAGTATTTCGTCAATGGAAAGCAGAAACAACTCACTGTAAGTATTTACATGGGTACGGTGTATCATTTAAATTATGGTTTGAAGGTCAATTAGATCAAAGAAACTGGGTATGGGATTTTGGAGGAATGAAAAGAGCCAATGGTAAGATAGATGGAATGAGTCCTAAAGAATGGATGGATTATATGTTTGATCATACAGTTGTTATGGCTAATGATGATCCTGCACTAGAGACATTTAAAGACTTGGATAAACAAGGTCTTATACAACTTAGAGTAGTACCGGCAACTGGTGCTGAAAGATTTGCACAATACATATACGATAAGGTTAATCCTTTCATTATGCAAGAGACTGATGCTAGAGTTAGAATAGCAAGAGTAGAATTTAGAGAACACGGTAAAAATAGCGCAATATATGAGCCTGGGCAGGATTGAAGACTACAATAAAAGACTACCAATAGTAGAAGTTTATACAGCAGTTCAATCAGAGGGTTCAAGACAGGGTTATCCTACGATTGTTATTAGAACTACCGGATGTACACACAGATGTTGGTTTGGTGAAGGAGGATGGTGTGATTCATGGTATACATCTATACATCCAGAGAAGGGAAAGTATACATTTCAAGACATAATTGATATGTATAATAAACACCCCTATATAAAGGAAATGATGTTAACAGGAGGATCTCCTACAATGCATCCTAAACTGGTTAACGAACTAACACATTTTGCAAATGAGCGAGATATCTTTATCACTATCGAGACTGAAGGGTCACATTTTCTTCCTACTGACTTTCCTATTGGCCTCCTTAGCATTAGTCCTAAATTCAGTAATTCAATTCCTAATCTTGGGGTTGAAACACCTCAAGGAGCTATTGTTGATCAGAGGATGATAGATAAGCACAACAGTTTAAGAATAAATAAAGAAGCTATAAAAAAGTCAATAGAGTATCATAATGATTACCATATTAAACCAGTACTTGACAAAGACCTAACAATTTATGGAGAAGTTTATAAGTTTTTACAAGATCTTGAAATACCAAATGAAAAGGTTTGGGTTATGCCAGCTGGTGATGATAGAGAATCGTTATTTGAAAGTTACCCTGTAGTTATGAACTTTGCTAGAGATAAAGGATATAGATTTACAGGTAGAGCACATATAATGGCGTTTAACACAGAAAGAGAAGTATAATATGCAATTTAGAGTAATTAAAATGCTTCGTAAGACATTCGAAGCACAAAGAGAAAAAGCATTAATGACTTTTGAACTACTTACTGAAAATCCTGCAGGTATAGGAGATCATTCAACAGAAGATTTCTATAAAAATGCAGAAGAAGCAGCAAAAGCTTTAGCAGAAGCTGATGACGTTCTAGAGACATTAGAGAGGTATTACCCAGAATAATGAGTTATATCATCGGTATGCCTTGTGTTAGTACATGTGATACAGCATGTGTAGACGTATGTCCTGTCGATTGTATTCATGGTCCTATAGATAAAGAAGGATTAGGTGCAGAAGTACAGAACATGACAAAAGAACAGCTTCAAGGACAGCAGTTATATATAGACCCAATGGAATGTATAGACTGTGGAGCATGTTTACCAGAATGTCCAGTCGATGCTATTTATGATAGTGAGAAGGTCGCTATAGAAAAAGATGGTACCGATGAATACGTTAAAAAAAATTATCTATTTTATGGTCACGAATTCAATGGTTAGGTTATACCTAACAAGTTTATTAGTTTTTACATTAGCATGTACAAAGGCTCAAGATTTAAGAGAGCCAACTATCCAAAAAGATTTAAGAGAACAAGTAATTGTAGATACTGAAATATTTACAGTAATTTACTCTGAAACAAAAGAGCAGCCGCTTGAACTTACCTATAGGTCTAGTAACAGACCAAAAAATGTAGATAGAGGGTCTATGAACTTTTATACAGAAGATGATTACCACACCTCTGATAATGCTGATTACTATAGAAATGTATGGGACAAAGGACATCTCGCACCAGCAGCAACATTCTCTGACTCAAGAGAAAATTTAAAGCAAACATTTTCCTACCTTAATAGTGCTCTACAAAATCAATACCTTAATAGAGGAGCGTGGAGATTACTTGAAGAACAAGAAAGAAGATGGGATGACAGTCAGGAATTAATAGTCACTGTATTTATAGAATTTTCAGATTCTATATTACCTACAGGAGCTAATATTCCTTCTTATTTTACCAAACAAATATATTTTACGGACGACAACGTATACAAATGTTACTATTTTCCAAATGAAAGACCTGAAAAGGACTGGGAAGAGTACATTATTGAGTGCGATAATGATTAGTAAGCAGATTAAGAAGATTACGATATAGAACACGATCAGAAGTGATCGATGTAAAGGTTATATTTTGTTTAATTTAAATTAAATTTAATGAGAAAACTCGTTACACTATTGTTAGTTTTACTAACATTAGGAGCTTACGCTCAAGACAGAGGTGGTGACCAAAAAGAGGTTAT
>Ga0222718_10001731_pt1 | contig 20378 bp, 18 predicted proteins | sample C33_27DmetaG_FD_165045 | JGI IMG/M metagenome (GOLD analysis project Ga0222718, IMG submission 165045) | Estuarine water microbial communities from San Francisco Bay, California, United States - C33_27D | ecosystem: Environmental > Aquatic > Marine > Unclassified | place: USA: California... | reverse complement strand
TTATTTTGAATATTTTTGTAGGGATAATATTCAAACCCTCTTCATTTGTCAATAGTAAATTATTTTGATATCTTTCCCACGGGATTGCAAATGACTTATCCAATACTCCGTTGTTTAAACTTCTAATTGTTTCGTTTAATGCGTTAATTGTATAAAGTGTGTTGGATTGTTTTTTTCTATGTAAAGAGATTGTTCCGGATATGGCTTCATCTCCGTCATAATAATCTTCAACCATTTCTATATTGTAAGTGCAAATTAATTGTCCTGCATCATCTTCGTTTTGAAACACATAAATTTTATCAAATAAAATAGTATAAGAATCTATAATGGAATCAACAACAAGATTTAACTTGCTGTGTGTTGTGAAAGTGCATAATAATTGAGTTTTCATTATTTTTTATCCAAACATTTTTGCATATCATCTCCTAAATTCCCAGCGACTTTACTTAAATCACCTGCAGTTCTCCAAGTGTCATTACCAAGATGTATTTCTTTACCTTCTTTACTTACAAATTTCAGTTTAGAACTACCTGGTTCAATTCTCATTTTTTTGAGCACCCAGTCTTTTAATGAACCCTTGCCGTCCCAATCCATTAATTCACCTATACAATCTCTAAAATCTTTTGTTGAGTAAGATTTATCACCTATCTCAATCATTTTTTTATTATCGTCAATACCATCTATATATCTATCCCAATGCATTCTCTTTAAAAAAGATAGAGTATAAGTTTGTTCATTTGGCCCTGCCTCTTCTTCATATCGTTTTATTGCCTCATCTGCACTCATACCTTCTTTATCTTGATAATGTGCTACATCTAATTCTGTTACACCATTATACATATTTTTGTGAGCATTATCCATTTTATCTTTTCTATCTTGTGAGTTTTGTTCTAATTTTTCAAGACTCTTGTTGTTGTAAACACTTAAACATAATTCTGATGTTAAATTACCACCCATAAGAGGCTTTTTATTTGTTGGACTTATACTTTTACTAACTTCTTCTGCGGCTTGTTCAGGTGTTTTTCCTTTATCAATAAGTTTTTGCATCTTTTTTCTTATTGATGCAGTTGCGTTAGTCATTTTTAATAATAATTTATTAGGAGCTTGTTTATTAGAATCGTTTATTTCATCAGCATCACCAGTTCCTGCAACTGCAATAGCCGCTTGAACTAAATGTTCATCATTATTTATATCAAGATTATTTTCTTCTATGTATTCTATAACTTGTTTATTTTTCTTACATTTATCTAAATATTCTCTTGAAGATTCATCAACAAATTCTGCTCTACCGGTGGTTAATTTTGTTGCAATATTCACGAGTGGTGCATTTGATAGTTCTTCTTTATTATCATCAAGAATTCTTCTACTATTGCTAGCCCAAGTCTTGTTTGCTTTTATTGCTGCATCAACTGAATTTTCAAGTCTATCAATTAAGGCACCCTCATTTGCTCCTTCCATTTTAGAATCTCTTATTGATTGAGCGGTTGATGCAATGGTTGCATTTGAGTGTGGGTCATCAAGGTCTTGTTTATTTGAAATGTATATTATTCTCGTATTACCATCTGTATCTTGATATATCATTGCAGTATCACCATCTCCCTCTACACCAGTTTCTTTTGTTGCGTGTTTTATAAAATATTCTAATTCTATTTCATAATGTTTTTTCTCTTCGGGTGTTTTAGCATTTTTTAATTTTTCTTCTAACATTTCTCTTACTGCACTTGTTCCATCTTTTGTAAAAGTAAGATTTTTAGGATAATTTTCAGGTTGGTTCTCATCAAACTTCATTCCTTTATTGGATTTAATTTTTTTCATAGTTTTAATACCTGAAGCAGATTTTTTTATAAGTTCGTCAATTAATGATTCGTTTTTACCAAACTTTGTATCACCATAGTTATCTTGAATGTATTTTTTAATTTTTCTTTGATGTTCTTCTGGATTTTCTGAGTCCTCAGGGTGTTTATTTGCAAGTTCTCTTGAAATACCTGCTATTTCTTCTTGTAAAGCTGTTTTTCCACCGCCTTTACCTTTTACTGTGTTGTTAAATATATCACTTCTGTTATCATCAATTTTTTGTGATGTGGATTTTGTTTTTTCTGCTTTTTTATCTTTCTTTTCTTTTTCTTTTTCAACATCTTTTTTAAATAAATCTTGTCCCTTAACTTTTTCAGGTTTGTCAGTAGTTTTTTTATCACTAGTCTTGACTAATTCTCCATCAACATTTTTATAAAGAATACCTTTTTCACCTTCTTTACCATAACCTTTTCCTTTCCAAACTAACCCCATATCACGCATTTTCTGTTTGTCTTTGTCTGATAATGGTTTTGAATCACCTTTTTTTTCAGTTAAATTACCCATAACTTCCAAAATAACTTTTGTTGGTAGTTCCATATCTTTTAAAACTTCACTCAATATAATCATATGTTTTGGATTGTGTAGATTAATCATTCCGTCATCTAATCTATATGACCACTCTACTAATATTTTTTTGACTAGATTATTCATTAATAATACCACCTCGTTCATTATACCATTTTCTAAATTGTGCTGGTGAACCTACGGTAACTTGACCTGTTGCAATTTTTTCTGCTGCTTTTTTAATGTTTGGTAAAGCACTTCTCTTTAATAAAAATATATCTTTAACTTTAATTTGATTAACGAGTATTTCGTTCCACCCGTGTTCTGATTTTTTATCTTTTTGACTTAATATGTGTTTTTTAATTTGTTTTTTGTATTTATCAATAATTTTATAACACATATCAATATATTTTTTAATCCAATCTCTTTTGTAAGGGCCTAATTGTTTTTTAAGTTCTGCTTCATATATATCTCGGTCATAATGAGTATCACCATAACCTGTTTCTTTTCTTACTTCAGCATCAAGTTTATCTTGTATCTTGTCCCAAGAATTTTCGTCTATTTTGAGTTTTTCAGTTCCACTTTTTATTTCTTTCCTCATTTTTCTACCGATAGTATCACCTGCTAACCAATACGGGTCAATCCATCTACGACCTGTTTTGTCTGGATGCGATTGCATATCTCTTGTGCTTGCAACTAATAAAGTTCCTTCTATTTGATAAATGATACCACCACCTGTTTGTATACCTTTTCCTTTTGCAAGTTTCTCACCTTTGTCTACTGATGTAAATGTAGATAGTGTTCCTTTTTTTCCAACGATTCTTTCAACTTGTTTTATGTCCCTTTCATATTCTGCATTACCAACGTGAAATACACTTACTTTTTCTTTACCGATAATACTTTGTATTTTTTTAGTAGATAATGGCACCCATTTAGTATACCAACCACCAAATGTAGAATTAAATGTTGATTTTGTATGAACTGATTGGAATTTTGGTTCTGCTTCGTTTAGTAAATCTTTTAATTTTATCATCTTAATAACCTACTCCGATTGAACCTGCGTGAGAACTTAAATCGTTCATATGTGATTTATTATAATATTCCATAGTTTCTTTGTTAAATTCTTTACTATAACTTACTTTTTTAACTGGTAGATTACCACCTAATGCAACAAAGATAGTTAATTTATCATCTCCGTCCAATACAAATAATCTTCCTTTTTTATCTTCAACCACTACTGGTGGTGTAAATTTTTTAGGTGGTGTTGATTTTATTCCGTCATAAATTTCTTTATAATTAAATCGTTCTTGTCCGATTAAATTTGCAACATCTCTACCACTATTTTGTATAGAAGGTATTTTAGAATTGTTTAATCTTGATAATTCTTTTTCTGAAAGATATTCTAATTGGTCAATCTTTTGTAATTTTGTCAACACATCATCTTTATCTTTTGCGAACTCAGGCATCACTTCTTTATATTTATTGTTATTTAAATACTCATCAGTAATATGGTTCATTTCAACCTTTGTAAAAGGACGAATATGACGATATTTAACCATTTCCATTAATCTAATCATAATTAACTAACCTCGTAATCATTTTAATATCAGGATATTTTTTCTTTAACTTGTTCACAGTATTTATATTTTTCTTTGAATCATCAAAAAACAACACATCATCATATCCTTGTTTTATTTGTGTTTCAATCCAATCAGATTTATCTTTTGGATTAGAACTCGATAAAGCTACAACATAAACATCATATCCAATATCCTTAAAAAACTGACGAACCGGTTTATATGCTCCTCTTGCTGTTAAAATTGTTAATCTTCTGTTTCCGGAAGCTCTGTAAATGTTTTTGAACACCTTAAACATTGCTTTAATTTGTTTAGGTGCTATTACTTTATCAAAATCAGAAAAATCAAACTTATCACCTGGTTTAGATTTATATATTGCATATTCACCAGTTGTTAATGTTTTTCTTTTTCCTTTATTAATTACATATATTTTTGAATTTGATTTTACTAATGTATCATCAAAATCAAACACTCTTAATTTTTTTTCTAAAATTAAACTTTTCAATTTAATCATTAAACTTCTCTGTTATGTCTTGTATTTTGTGATAATTCTTACCCCAAGCAACTTTTACCGGATAAGTTTTGTTCTGTTCAATAGTTTGTTTAATTTCTTTTATAAAGTATATTCCGTCTTCTTTGTGAAAATCAAACAAAAATGAATCATAACTATACAACACAATTTTTGTTTTCTTGCCTTTTAATATTGGAAGTAAATCATCTAACACTTTCATATTGTTTTCAGTTTCTAACAATTGAATGCAATAATTAAATAATTTACTTTTATTAGTAAACCTAATATTCTTACCAATCTTTCTATTATAAATATCAGAAACGACAAAATTATTCCTTTTATACTCCTGCCATTTTTTATCAATATACTTTTGAACTTTTGAGAAAAATGGTATTTTTTTAGCTATCATATAAGGAATCTCACCATACAAATATTTAAACGAAAGTGATTTAGATTTATCATAATCAACCCCATAGTGATTAGCTAAATATTGGTGAACCGAACCCTCTGGAAATTTATATCCTACTATTTCTGCGATTAATCGTAAGTGATACGCATCATAATCCATTTCAATCATACAACCCTCATCACCATAACGACTAATATATTTTTTTCTTGTTCCGTCAGATTTATTTAGTGCTGCAAAATTAACACCACCAAAACGATTACTTGGTCTTCCGGTTGAAGTATAGATATTATATTCTGAATATTGATATTCGTTATCTGTTGTGAATAGTCCATTATGTTCTATTTTGGTTAAATTATTGATAACATTTTGGTTATATTTTTGATTATTTTTATCATAATAATATAAATCTTTCATCTTATTTACCAATTTTCTATTGTATTCCAAGTGTTTCATAATTGGTATGTATCTGTTGATATTTTTTAAGTTATGGAAATTTATATTGAAAAAATCGTGTGAATTTGTCGTTAAATTATCAATGTAAAGTGGATTACCCGCCTCTAAATAAAAGGTCAAATTGGTATCATTTAGTGAGTTTAACGATAGGATATGGTTAAAGGATTTCCTATTATAAATATACTTATTTTCTTTATTAATGTCAAGAGCTTTTTCAACAAATTTTACATTTAAATCGTTATCTTGTCGTTGTTCTGAGTGGTTCAACACGATAATACTTTCTTGATTTGTTGATAACCATTTTACATACAACAACGATAATTCATTTTGTATTGGATGCAGATTCTTATCACATAGTGTTGGTATCAATACCATTTCACTATTGATGTGCTCATTTATAATTTGTTGTAGTTGCTTTTTATTCTGAACTATCATATAACCTTAATTTAGTAATAAATATAATGTAAAAAACTCAAATTACAAAGTTTTTTTAATAACCACCTCCACTACTACCACCAGAAGAACCACCACTTGTTGAACTTGGTGAACTTGTGGAAAATCTTGATTCTTGATAATAAGATAATGATGATATTACAAGTGAAATTCCAGGAAAATAAGCATCAGTTGTTTCAATTATACTTTCGTTATAAGAAATTACATTATCAATAGTTCCTGTTATTTTTAATGTTAAATTCTTTTTTTCATAAAAAGGTGTTTTTAAATCATAATCTTCTTTTGTAATTTGAAACACTTTTGAATTTTTATCATTAGCTTGTCTTGCAAAATACAATGTAATAAATCCTCTTTCATAATCAGTTTCAGTTGGTATTGTTGGTGTTTCTTGTAAATAAATTTCTGATTTTTTATCAATCAAACTTTTGTATCTGTAAAAATCTGTTATACCACCTTTTTCTTTAAAAATTAAAATTGAATTTGTTTCGTGTTGTGCACTTGTCATATAAAATTCTTGTTTATCACGAGTTCTATGAATATGATAAGGAATTCCCTCTGGTATTTTAGTATCGTTGATATCAACAAATTCATTTCTTTTAGTAACACCGGCACTTTTTATTACTTGAAAAGAATTTTTTGTTATAATGTCTATAAATTTTTTATCCATTATTGTCTTTCCACATCACCACTAAAAGCATTAGGGGATACACTAACTTCAATTTCATCTGATTCTTCTCCTCTAACTACTTCTCCTCTTTCTTTTAAACCAATATTACCATTTTTTCTTTTAAAGTTCCACAACACACGACCAGTTACTTCGGTAGTCCAAGTGGAAGCATCTATGGTTTGTGAAACATTTTGCATAAAGAAATAACAACCATTATTTGTAAATTTATCAGGTAAATAATTACTTGTGTATATATTGCCTGGGTGAATACCTGCTATTCCGTCCATACTCATTGTATTGGTTAAAAATAAAAGTCCTAATTCATCATAAGGTGAAGCTTCTTTAAATCTTGATTTTTTGTCTTCTTCTTCTTGGTTTTTTTTATTTTTTTCTTTTAACGAAATTTTTAATTGTCCATTTTCTGTGTAGTTTCCTGGAAACTCTACTGAAACTTTACCCAAAGTTTCTGTTGTTTTTTCGTCTTGTGCGGCTTCTTTAGTGGTTATGTTTTTTCGAATTTTATCAACATTATATGGATTTGTAATAACTCCAAAGTCTATTCCGTCTGTAAATGATAATGGTTTTGTAAAATCTCCATCTTTTTGTCCCCATTTACTAAATTTATCACCAAGTCTTGCAAACTGATAAGGTGGAACTCCTGCAAAATATTCCGCATTATCTAATTTAAGTATTCCGGTTGTTCCTTGTCTATCAAAATCAAGTTGTGCTGCAATATTTCCTCCTGTTTTTTTATCAATTATATTATCTGATTCTTCTGCGTATCTTTTTGATAATAAAATTTTAACACCTTCACTTGTGATGTCTGATGCTAGATTTGTTGATTTTATAAAACTTTCAGTAATTTTTATTGGAAAAGTATAAATATCTTCAGTATCGGGTAAATAATCTGGTAAAAATTTAGAACTAGTAAAGATAACTTGTCCGTCATTTTCCGCAACATTTAACATTGGAACTAAACTAAATATTGGAGCAGAACTATTAAATGACTCTAATAATTGACTAATACCTCCTCCTAGTGTTGTCATATCTTTAAATATTATTTTTAAATGTTCTACATTTATAAATACATTTCTTAAAATACCACGATAGTCATTTGATGGGTCATCAAAAGAGTTGATTGTTGATTCATCACGAAGAACAAGTTCTAAAACTTTTAAAAATCTATATTTTTCTGCTTCTAACTTTAGTTCTTCAATATCTACTGATTTTAAAACTTCATCACCTAGTCTTCCACCACTAAACACATCACCAACTGTTTTAGCTGAAAGTATTTTTTCAATTTCAGATAATTGAATGTCTCCTGTTATTAAAATTTGTGCATCAATTATTTTAGCGGTTTCTTGGTCTCTTTTTATAAATAATTTTGCAGCTGACATTTCAGGAAGCTGCCCTATTTCTGTGGCACCTTTTTTAAACAAACCTCTTTCTTCAAATCCTTTTTTTGACAATGATTTACTTTCACTTTCAAATCTGTTGTTTTGTTCTTCTGCATCACCAAGTTTAAATTTACCAGGAAATATAAATTTGTAAATATCTTCTGTTAAAAAATTTGGGTGATTGTGTATTTTTTCTTGGTAAAACTTTTTATTTGATAAATAATATTGAGCCGTTTCTTGAGCCGCTTTTCTTGATACTGGGTCATCACTTGCTCCGAAATAAATTTTTTCTGCCATTTCACTCATTTCTTTATCACTTCGTTCTCTAATGCTTCTAAATTCTAATATTGGTGTTCCTTCTTTATTTACTAACCCAAAAAATCTATTCAATATATTGTCTTCAAACCAACCCCAACGAATCCAAGTTTCTTTTGCAAGTGTTTCAGTAGTGTCTTCTGGTCCTACATAGGTTCCTGTTTGGACAAGGTAATCGGAGGCTTTTCTTTGATATCTTGTTCGTATAGATGCTTGAATTAAATTTTTATCGTATTTTATTTGTTTGGTTATTGTTTCGTTTCTGTTACGAGTTGTTTCACTATTTAATTCTTGTGCTTTTTGTTGTCTAGTTATTTGTGATTGACCACCAATTATTCTATTATAACTAGTGTCACTATTTTGCTCTCTAAATCTTCTATCTGCTTCTCTTTTGATTCTACCACCGGAACCTATACCAAATCCTTTAACTCCATTAGGCCAATTAGAAAAATCATTGTTGTAGTATTCTTCTCGAACTTTATTTTCTATTTCATCATATTCATCATCTTTTTCTTTCTGTAAGTCATCATATTTTTGTTCAACTTCTGTTTGATTAGCAAAAAGTGTTGTTTTACTAATTTCAACATCTTTAGGGTCTGTAAATAATTCTTGAATTGTTAAATGTAAATTATTCAATACAAAATTAAAACTTTCGGTAAATTCAAGTCCTCGTTCTGTTTGAATATCTACACTTCCGTCTTCTTGTGTTTGAATAGTTGTTGTTCCTCTGTCGGCTGTAACAGCTCTTTTAATTGTTTTAAATTCAACATCATCAAAAGTTCCCGTAGCTTCTTCTAAATTGTCAACACCTAATCCTTCTGTAAAAACTGGGATTTTCTGTTCTTCAAATCCAATCGGAACTCTTTCATTTTCAAATTTTTCTTTTTTTATCTTAACAACATCATCATTAATTCTTTGAGATAAAATATCAGAACCTTGTGAAACAATGTCGGTTCTGCATTCAAATCCACCACCCGTTGATGTCCACTCAAAGTTTTCAATATACCCTATGACAGCATCAAAATTACCTTTTCCTTCTTCAATAACTTTTCTTCTTAGTGTTCTTGGATTTCTTATATTTTCAAGATTTTCTGGAGTGATAAAAGTTGTTGCTGGTTTATCGGCATAATTCCAACCCCACTCAATATAAACTAATCTATTTAAAGTTAAAAAACGATAAGATAATCTTTCTAAATCATCTAAGTGATGACATTTCCAAGTTATTGAAACTCTACGAACAAAATAAACATTTGAAGTAGATTGATATTCTGATGTTAAAGATATTATACCAGGTTGTGCTTTAAATTGTGATTGGTATCTTTGAGTCCCATCTGAATTTTTATCTGGTTCATATTTGTATTTACCACCTTGTTTTTGGACATCAGAATATAATTCAAAACCATAATTTATTGGACTAAAATTTACTTCTCCTTGAGCACGACTATATTCTTGATTACTTAAAATTATATCCTCATTTGAAGGGAAATTTTCATTATCTAAATTACCTGTTGGTGAAACTAACTTTGGTGATGATAACATACTAATGTATGGTGTTCTTACAATATTTTTTTGAATTTCTTTACTTGGATTTTTACCCTTAGTTAGTTTATAAGGATTTTTATTTCTTTTTAAAACTTGTTTTCTTTCGTTTAAAGTTTTTTGTATTTCTGGGTGAATTGGATAACCTAACATTGTATTACCTATTCATTGATGAAAATTCATTTAATATACTTTGTATTTCTGTTGGAATGCGAAGTTGTCCTTTAAAATTTTCTGTTGTAAGTGCTGTAAAACCTTTTATTCCGTTTGCTTGTGCAATAATCCACCACAAAGTTGGGTCTTTGTAATATTCATTTGCTAATAATTCTAACCTTGTTCCATATGAAGGCGTAATAAATATATCTGAATTTTTCAATGGAATTTTTGGATACATAGTGTATGAATATACTCTATTTAAATCTTTGTTTCGTTTTATTCTTGTTCCGTTATATCTACTCATTGTTAATCAAGTCCTTGTGATGCAAACCATAAACTTTGTAATTCGTCTTTTAATACTTCTCGTAAACTTTTATTATCCGGGTCTAACCACTCGTAGTTTGTTCTGTTAATGGTTTTTAAATCTTCGTTGTAAGTTCCTCTTTTTTCATTACTATCTTTTATCCAATTTAGTTCAAAGTGTTTTCCTTTTGCGTTTGGTAAGTATTTTCCAATGTAAACATATTCAACAGCTATTTGACAATAATGTGGTAATTGTAAATTATCTTCTATTTCCCAAGTTGAATTATCAGGAATTGATAAGTTGATTGATGAAATGTATCCAGGTGTATCGGTGTATAAATTACCAATGGTTAAAGTTGTGATTGGTGAAACCATACTGTCTCCACCATAAGCCGTTACATAATTAGGATAACACATTCCGTATAAATAATTTATTTTTTCCCATAGAACTGGCATTTCTTGTCTTGTTTTTGGATACACATCAAAGGTAAAACTTATTTGTCTATTTGCTCCTTGATAACTATGAACATTTTCTGAACGACCAATGTATCTTTCTGTGTTGTATTCGGTTGTTACATTGTCTGTAATACCGGTTAGAATTGCTCTAAATGTGATGTATTTTTCATTATAAACATCATAAAATTTAAATGGTATAATGTCTTTATCACTTGCATCTTCTCCGTATGGTGCAATGTTTACTTTATCTACATTTTTAGAACTTCTATCTCCTTTGATTGGCCCTTCAAATGTTCGTGATACTTTTCGACTTACTCCTAAAACTCTACTTCCTTGTTCACCAAGTGTTTTTACTTTTCCGTATGCTTTGGCTTGATATCTTGCTAACTTAACATCTTCCGTAACACTTAATCCTTTTGCTATAGCATTAATTGGGTCATTGTCAAAATTTTTAACGGCTTTTCTAATGGTTTCAAATCCTGTTGCAACATCAGTAAGGGCTGAGGCTACTGGATTTGCATAAAATATAGAACTTTGTTTAATAGAATTTTCATAATTACTTTCCAATGGAATACTAACGATTCCAAATTTTTTCAATCCTTTGATAAAAGTTCCGGTTGTTGTATCAACATTATCCAATAAACTTGATTTACCTTCAGAAGAAACCGTAGATTGTAATTCATTGATTTCTCTACCGGATTTTTCATAAGGTTTATCAGGTGTAAATTTACCTTTGAACTGATTTAAGTTTGATTTTAAGTCTACTAATGCCATAATTAATTCATTTGGTTCATATTAAATTTCTTTTGTTCTCGTAATGATGATTCACCTAATTGCACTAATTTTAGTAATGCATTTACATCCATACCGACTTGTTGAGCGGCGAATCTGATTTGTTGAGCTGTCAATCCTTGAACTGCTCGTAATTGAGTTGCTAATTCTCTTTGTGCTTCTGCTATTCGACCTTGTGAAGTTAAAATTGCAACTCTATCTAATCTTATTTGTCTACCAGTGATAATGGATAAAGTTTGTTCTTTTTCAAGTCTGTCCGTGATGTTTAATAATTCATCACCAAAACTAACAATACTACCAAACTCTAAACCAACTTTTCTTGCTGCGGCAGCGGCTTTAATTAAATTTTGTTCTCCTCTACCGATAAATGATGCAAATACATCAGCATTAGTAGCTAAATCTTTAAACACTTGACTAGGTGCTACACCTTCTAGTCTAGCAAATGATGTAAGTGTGTTGATTGAATTAAGTGCTAAATCTTTTGATTGTCCTGTTGCAGCTGTTATTGACGCTAGTAGTTCTGCGGTGCTTTCTGCTGTTAAACCAGAATTTCTTGCTACTCTTGCAACATCAACTGAAAATTGAACTACTTCGTGATTTAATACACCAAAAGTATCGGCTAGTGCTTTGTAAGAAGCTTCAATTTGGTCACTATCTAATAAAAATCTTTTTGCTCGAAATTCTGCTAATTTAATGGAACCGGCTACTTTAGCGGCTTCCACAGCGGTTAATCCAAATTCTTTTCTTACTTCGTTTATTGCTTGTGCAAATTTTATACCAAGACTTACGAGTGTTGCGAAAGCGGCTACAACAAAACCAACTTTACCTACGAATTTTGTAAAATTTCTAACACCTTCTTCAATTCCTTGAACAAAATCAAACATTCCAGGAGCTAATCTTTGAACTTCATCTGATATATCTGTTACCGTTTCTAATTGTTTTTCTGCAAGTTCTAAACCTCGTTTATCGATTCCGTTTCTTACCGTACCATCTTTATTTATAACTGATTGTATAATTTGTTGCTTTTTAACTCCACCAGAGATATAATCTGTAAATGCTCCTGTTTTTTTTAGTTCTTCATTTCTTTCTTTAGCGATTTTATGAAGTTTTTCGGCTATATCTAAAGCCTCTTGATGTGATGATGTATTTTCAGCCATTTTTTTTATTTTTGTATTGGTTTAAATTAAATGAATTTATTTAAAGTAGTCGCCTCTAGCAGCAGCTCTTTTTTCAGCTTTTGATAGTTCTGGAATACCTCTACTTCTTAAATAACTCTCTAAGTCATCTTTGGCTTTTTCTGCTTTTTTAATTTTCTTTTTAAACTCAGGGTCTTTTTTTGATAATTGTTTTAGTGCTACTGATTCTACACCTCTACCGATTGTTCTAAAAATACTACCGATAAGATTATCAACTATACCTTCTGTTATTTTTTTGTATTTTGCCATAGAAATCCTTATTGTTATTCAGTAATAAATATAAAGAAGTTAGGTTTTTGTGTTAGGATTTGAACTATAACTTGATTTGGCTTTTTCGTATGCCTTTTGTTCTTCTTGATATTCTTTTACCAATCGTTTAAAGTAAAATTGTCTTAGATAAACGGGTAAATTATAGATTTCTGAAAAAGTAAATCCACCTTTTGAATAAAAGATTATTTGAAAAATTTGTTCGTGAATATCTCGTTTATACTCGGGACTCAGGCCAAAAAAACCCAACGGTAATAGGTACCGTCGCTGTCTCCTTTCCACCTTGACTATTTTTAACTTCTGTTTTAAAATCAATATCTGGTGTAATTGTTTTTAAGTGTTCCCTAAAAGCTAAAGAGTCAATTGATAAAAATTCATTATCTACAAAGTTATTAATAAATTTTCTATCTTGATTTCCGTCAACTGAAACAATTACATATTTTAAACGAGTAGAAAAATCTGGTTCTACATCTTTGTAAACTTTTTTCAATGCTTCTACTTCGGTTGAAATTTGTTTTTCTAAATTTACGGTTGGTAATTTAAATGTAATTTGTCTTTCTGTTTTAGGTAAAGTAAAGTTAAAAATATTTTGTCCTTTTTCAACTTCAGATAAATCTATCTCTGTTTCTTTTAATTTGGTTAAATCAATTTTACCTTTAACTTTTTCACCAAGACTATCTGTATAATTAAACTCATAGTTTTTACCATAAGCTAATATTCTTGCTCCAACGAGTAGTGCATTTTTATCACCAATTAACATATCTTCTAATTTAATAGTTTTATCAACTACTAGTGTTTCTAATAATTTATCCAACACTATACCTTGTTGAATTAAATTAACTGATGTTAAGATGTCTTCTTCTTTTGCAGTCATATACTTCATTTCTACTTTACCACTTGACAAAGGATTGTCTTCTGGGTAGAAATGTCCTTTAGACGGCAGTTCTATAAACTCCGTAGGAAAGTTATTTTGTGTCATTTTTACTCCTTTGTTTAAAACCTTTTAAATAACTATATTATTTTTTACCACCAAAGATTTTTTCAGCACCTGCGATACCGAAACAACCTAATGTGATAATAACAAATGAATTGTAAATGAATTCTTGAATTACTAATTCACTTCCAAAAGCACCAGTAATCATATCAACTAAACTAGTTAATGTCATTACTGCGAAAGACATAAAACCAATTATTGATTTTTCATTGTATTCATTTTTATCTTTAAATATTTCACTAAATCCCATTTTTTTTCTCCTTAGAATTGTAGAATTGCATAATCATATTTTAGAGTTAATGCAATTTCAACTGGGTCTGATGTTGCATAATCCAATGTTCCGAAGTTAGCTGCTTCAATGTAAGTTCCTTTTAAAGTCCACTCTTCAACAATGTCTCCGACTGGTCCTAATAAATTAAAAGTAATATCTTTTTTGTAGAAGTCAGAATAACCTTGACGACCTGTTACTGATTCGTGATGTTCTCTAATCCACTCCATCACTCCTTGAGCGGCTGATGGAACTACTGGGTCATACAAAGTAATTTCTAATGGTTGCCAAGCACCTTTACCTTTCACATATCTTTTAACATTAATGTGTTCTAAGACAACTTCATCAAACTGAATAGAAGGTCTATTCATTGCTTTGATTGTGAAGGCTGGTATACCTTCGATATACATAATGAACCTATTTTGTGTCTTAGGTTCAAAAGGTGTAAACATAATTTCTGATGGGTCTAATAGTTCAGCCATTATAAATTTCTCCGTGTTTTATATTCAATAATAAATATAACGAAATGAAAAAAATGATTAAATATATTTGATTATGTTTTGAAAGTTTTTTGAAAGTTTTTATAATAAAAAAAACCCCACTAAAAAGTGGGGTTTTCTTCAGTTTGTTAACTATTATTCAGGGAATGTTGCACCTGTTGGTTGAACTACAAAGTCTAATACGATAAACTCTGCTGTTCTTGTTGGTTGAATAAATATCTGTCCTATTAGACGATTTCTGTCGATTTCGTCAGGAGTGTTATTTGTATCATCCATAACCACTCTAAATGCACTTAAACCACTATTTGACTGAACATCCTCTAAGAAAGGATTAACAACATTTAAGAAACGATTTCTTGTTGCTGTTGTGTTCTGTTCAAATACTAAGAAACGAGAAGTTGATGCGATAAATTTCTTTAACGCGATTAACAATCTTCTTACATTTACTCTGTCTAATGCACTTGGTTTTCCTTGAAGAGTTTTTTGACCAAACACTACCACACCCTGTCCAGGGAAAGTAGCGATTGGGTTAACTCTATTTTCATACAACTTATCTCTTTCACTATGAGTTAGTCTTGTTTGTGCTTCAACAACATCTGCTAAACCACCACGATTTAGACCTGCTGGAGCGAACCATTCAAAAGCTACCTCGTCATTGAATGCAATGACACCAGGTAAAACAACTGAAGGTGGCACCCAAGTTGGTCTGTTTGTGTTTTCGTCAAGTATCTTAACCCACGGGTAATAAGTTGCTACAAAGTTAGAATCTAATGAACTTACATTACTTGTTACGGTATCTACTGAATCACCATACAATGCTGAATCAAGAATAAAGAAAGTATCCGCTCTATCTTCAACTTTGTTTATTGCGTGATTAGTAACATTTGTGTGTGTTCCGTGAATTACACCAGGTAAAGCTAACATATTGATATCAAACTCGTCAGGATTACTTACTGCGTTAATAGCTCTCTTGTAAACAATAGAACCACTATCGGCTGATGTGTTTAAATTAAATCCTTGTGTGTTTGAACCTGCAATATCTGTTCCAACAGCATAATGAGTTGCTGGATTTTGTCCGTCAAATCCAAATTGGAAAGGAACTGAGAATTTTCTTTGTTCAATAGCTGAATTAGAAAGTGTAATCAATTCTGTTTGGTCTGCGAAAGTTGATGCTACTGCTGTAGCTCCGTCAGAACCTAACATATTTTCCAATGACATAGTAACATTATTACCAGTTAATGTGCTCACCTTTGGAATTGGTGATAAATATTCTCTATTGTTTAGATTACTAAAATCAAATCCATAGAAAGTATTTTGGTCAAAGTCTGCTACTGATGAACTTTGGTTTGATTTAAATGATGCAGTTACTATTCTTGTTGATGCAATATCTGTTGAACCAAAAGGAACATTTAGTTTGTTAAATCCAAAAGGAACTGCAGTAGTTGGGAAAGTTTCTAAATCTGAAAAATCTCCTACTCTAATGTGTTTACTTTTGTTTGGATAATCACCATAAAAAGTTAATTTACCATTTGAATCTATTTCTACAAATCTATCACCAATTACTCTTGCGAAATAATTAGTTTCACTTGGGTCAAATGTTAAATTATCAAATTGTTCCATTACTGAATCATTGTCAGGTCTATTAGGGTCATTACTAAAGTTTACTGAACGCACTTGTAATGAAAAAGTTCCGTAATCAGAACCAGCAACACTACCAGCATCTTTTACATTTAAGATGTTGATTTTGAAGTGTTCATTTACATTACTTCCGTGTGAACGAGTGTAAACTCTAAATAAATTAAACCTAGAACCACCAATGTTCTGTGATTGTATGTAAGGTGTTCTTGCATACTGGTAATCAGAATTACCTGTCCAAGCAGGTGTTGTTCCGTCTGCATTAAATCCAGTTGCTCCGTCTGATAAATTCAGTCCTTGAACTTCGTTTGTTGCGGAAACAAAACTACCTGTTAATTTTGAAAATAAATCACCGTGAAATGATTTAAAATTCTTGTATACATATACTGGTAAAGTATTGTTTTGTGGGTCACTTGGTAAAACTTTATCTATGTAGTCATCACTTCCTGTATTAAATGAAAATGTTTTTTCAAAACTTTGAGCGGAAGTTGAAGATGTAAAGTGTAATACTGAACCCGTATGACTACCAAGTGTTGTTCCGTCAATACCAACTGTACTGACTGAACCTGTAAAAGATACGGCTGAACTACCTAATCTTGTAGGGGCTAAAACTGATAAAACCTTGTCTTGCCAAGGATTATCACCAGTTGAACCACTAACAAATAGTGTTAGCGTATCGGCTTGATAACCACCAATTGCTAAAACACGAACAATTGTTACTGTACCAGCAGATTTTAAGTATTGTTTAGCCGTGTAAGGGACATAAAAACGAGAGTCAAGACTTCCAAATATCTCTTCAAACTCACTAAAACTACTGATAATTGTCGGTGTGAATGCTGGGCCTTTTTGTGTTGGCCCGATTAACGCCGCTCCAATTTCAGAAATTCCTTGTGGTAAGAAAGATAAATCTTTTTCTCGTGTAAATACACCAGGGCTAACGATTCTTTCTGCCATTATTTTTCTCCGATTGGTTGAAATTAAAACTAATAATAAATATCAGCTTATAATCTCAAAAGTGTTATACGATACTAATTTTTTTAGTTGTTTTCGGTTTCTTCGGCACTAACTGGTGTGTATTCACCTGTTTGTGGATTTAAAGAACCTGGGCCATATTTTTCAGTTAGAGATTGAACTAATTCAGTTTCTTTTTGACGATTATCGTCCCACGCTTTTTCTAACGCTTCTTCTGATTGTTCTAATGAATCTAATTGTCTTCTTAAGTTCATTTTACTAACTTTTAATTGACCAAACTGAGTTGAAATACCTGCATAAGTATTTTGTAACTCTTGTAATGATTGAAGTTCTTCTTCAGAAAATTTTACTGCTTCACCATCACTCATTTGACTTTTTAGTTTTGTTTCTTCAGCCATTTTGTAACTCCTTTATAGTTTAACTGCTTTATATCTACGACCTGAACTATCATTGTTTTGTAGTTCAACTGCTTTTTCCCAGGCTTCTGTTTCGTTGTCAAACGAAAAAGTTTGAGTTTCACTAGAACCACTTAATTGACTCCAAAATTGTTGTTTGGTAGCCCACTCAGGGTCTTGTGAACCTGTTAAAAAATATTGTTTTACTACTATCCAAGTCATATGTTAATAAATATCAGTTTGTTTTTCTTTATTCAATTTTATTTTGGATTTTTTTCAAGACCTCATCATATAGTTTTCTATATTTTTCTGGTGTATCATCTTCGGTTATTATCCACTCTGGTAGATAATAAATTTCGTGAGTTGAGTCTTTATATCCATTTTCTAAATTTTTTAATCGTTATGGCTACGGTATTAATGTTGAAACCACCATTGTAAGTCCTGCAGAATCAGTTCCTGTTTGTCTGACATAAATACTTCTATTACTGGTTTCATCTATACCATTATTCTTATCATATTTAAATTTTAAATATAAAGTTCCACTTCCATTTATCGGGAAAGATGCACCAAAGTATCCAGAACCAACATAAACTTGATTAGTAGCTGAGGCGTCTGATGGGGTTGCTGATGTAGACATTCCAACATACAAATTACCTCTTGTAATTCCACTATTAACACTAAAATATATGTCTATATTTGTGTTATCTGCACCACTAAAAGTAATACTTCTAGCAAGATATTCATCTGCTGAACCTTGATTTCCATCAACATTCCATTGACCAGCAGACCAACTACCCCAACTAACACCAGCATCGTGGTCGTAAGAATAAAATTCAGACATTGCATGCGGTGTAGAACCATCAGGTCTATTAGCTGAATCGTTTGCGGTATTGATTGTTGCAACGGTTCCGTCTGATAAATCTGATAAACTTGTATTTGCAGTATTTGATGTTCTACCGAACTCGGTATTAATCATACTCATACTGACTTCTCCTGAAGCTGGTAGTGTCATTATTTTTTAAGTTCCTCGATTTCTTTCTTTAAATCTTCTATTTGTTTTTGTTGTTCTTTGGTTGATTCTACTAAAAGACCTACTAATTTATCATAACTAATTGTTTTGTATGTTCCTTCGTCTTTAGATATATTTTTACCATCTGACTCTTTTTTTATCATTGGTTTATCTTTAACTACTTCTGGAATTATTTCTTCAACTTCTTGTGCAATTAATCCAATATCGTGTTGTCCTTTTTTAGAATCTACATTCCAATCAAATTCAACTCCTCGTAAGTTCATTACTTTGTCTAATGCGTTTGGAATTGTTTCGATATTATCTTTTAATCTTCTATCTGAAGCGGCTACTGATGAGAACGCTACAACATCTTGGTGAGCGTGGAAGTCACCAGATGACGCCATATAGAATAATACTTCATCTGAGTCATTAAATGCGTAATTCATTGCACTTCGTTTACCTTCAAACAACATTGTTCCAGTTCCTGAATTATCATAATAACCTATCAATGCGTTTTCATAGGTATTGACACCAGGTGTGTTTGTACCACCCATAAATTGAATATTAGGACTATAATCAGAACCACCGTGGTCTATGTATATTGTATCAGTAAAATTAGAAGTACCATTTACCTCCAACTTTGCACTTGGCGATTCAGTATTTATACCGACATTTCCACCTAACATATTAAATTCTGAGCCATATAATCTGAATGGAACACTTGCAGTAATAGCATCATTAAATGCTTCTAATGATAATTCACCACCTTGTAATCCAACACCTAAATTGCAATTAGTAGCTCTCTTGACAATCATTTTATAATTAGAATCTAAATCAGCAGTTCCTATACCGACACAATCTGTACTTGCATCAGTAAATAATAAGTTAGCATCAGTATCTCCTTCTACTCTAAAATCTACTGTTGAGTGTCCTTGTTCATTGATAACAACTGGTCCTGAATGTTCAAACTCAAGAACACTTTTACTTATCGTTCTATTATAAAGATAAAATTGTGATGTGTCGTGTTCAAGACTATAAGGGTAACTACCATCTCTTGTAAAATATACTGAACCATCATTAGTAGTATTAATGTGCAAAGTTGCACTTGGCGAGTCAGTTCCTATCCCGACATTTCCATCACTACCTCTTACAAACATATCTCCATTTAAATTAATATCTACATCTCCACCATCTCCTAATAAAACATAATCTTGTGCACCTTCAAATAAGTCTAATAATACTTCTCCACCTGCTGCAAATCTTAATCTATCAGTAGTAAATTGTATGTAAGTGTTTGTATCTCCTTGATGTTCAATAAGATGCAATACATTAAGGTCTCCATTATCATCTATTATAAGTGGATTTGCACTATTAGCTCCTAATTTTAATTGAGCATTTGGCTCATCTGCAGTAAACCAATTTCTAAATGTAGTGCCATCATAAGAATAAATAATTAAACTTTGGTTATCATCTCTGTGTGATATATTATATTTAGTGTGAGTAGCATCAACTGCAGATTTACTAAGTGAAATTCCACCTTCCGAACCATCTGCTGATTTTATTTCCATATAACCTGCTATATCTACATTAATATTCCTTGTGCTTCCGTCTAACGTTAGATAAGCTGTTGTTCCACCAGAACCATCATCTGACAATAAGACTATATCTTTGTCATCAGCATTATTATAAATTTGCAAATCGCCTTTTGTGTTATTAATAACAGCATTAGTATCATCGTGATAAATTTCTAAATCAT